>Ga0209064_1000233_pt1 | contig 132611 bp, 121 predicted proteins | sample Inofromicrocosms_FD_187498 | JGI IMG/M metagenome (GOLD analysis project Ga0209064, IMG submission 187498) | Mouse cecum microbial communities from Vienna, Austria - Inoculum for glucosamine and mucus D2O microcosms (SPAdes) (version 2) | ecosystem: Host-associated > Mammals > Digestive system...
TTTCCAGATACGCCATTTCCTGTCCTCACGTCCGTGGTTATATGCCATTCCTTATTTCCTCCAATCTGAATTTTTGAAAATGTAAAAAATCCAGATTGGGAAGGCGGCGAACGACAGCCAACAGCGGGAACAGCCCTGCGGCACATTCCGATAAAAAACGACAAAAGAAAAACCGCAAAGGCTATGTGACCTCTACGGTTATAGGAGATATATGTTCTATTAAGTGGAGATTCTACTTCTGGTTTCATGGTGAGAAGTAGCGTTGCATAAGCAGGGATTTTTTTAACTGGCTTCCTGCAAATCCCCGATATGCTATGTATAAGTCAAATCTGCGTTGCATGAGCAGATAGATCACTGCCCGAAAAAAGAACATAAAAAAAATCCCTCCAAACTTTTAAACAGGTCTGGAGAGTGTCTGTTAAGTCTTTTCGGGCATAGCAATACCGCCCACCAAAACACCATTTTTTTATATAGTGGACGTTTGCCTTAAAACCTTATGAAATAAAATAGAGCCAACGAACTGTGATTTTATTTCACAAGTTCATCGGCTCTGCGTCTTTGCGTCTGGCTCTGCGATGACTGTCATCCTTAAATTTGTTACTTCAATCAATGTTTCCTGTCTGCATTTCGGACAATAGAGAGGATAGTTTCTTAAAATAGTGTCCTCTCTGATTTTGTTACGGGTTTTGTTTCCGCATATAGGACAATATACCCATTCTATTTTATGTAACACGACATATATCCTCCTCAAAGATTTATCAAATATACATATGCTTCCTCGTTATCAAAAGTAAAGCTCCTACAATAATTCCCACCATTTTTCTCGATTGTTTTTATTGAAGCAGCATTGTCCTTTTCAACTGATAACTGCAACTGTTTCAGACCGTATTTTCTCGCAACCAAACATATTTGTCTTAATATTTCAGTAGCATACCCTTTTCTTCTTTCTGACGGTCTTACGCTATATCCACAATTACCAAAATCTTTTAGGAAATCATTTAATTGATACCTCAAATCAACAATGCCAACAATTTTATTATCTGACACCCTAACTGCAAAAAATGTATCTGTTAAAACCCAATTAGGGTCAACAGTCTCCGTACTTGAATTGGCAATGACTTTCTTAAGCCATTCCTCATAAGAAGCAATCTTATCAAATAATTCACTCCCATTGATTATCTGTTCTCCAAAATCAAAATGCTCCTGCCGATATTCAAGCGCTTTATCTTTCAATCCTAAACTCGGCTTTACAAGCCGTATTTCTTCATATGCCATCATTCATTCCTCCACTTTATAAAATTTAATTTTTCAAACCATGATTTCCATGCCATCATAAGCGAATAAGATATTATCAAGTTCTTTTTCAAGTTCCTTGTAATAGCCATATGATTTCCCCCATATTTCATCAATATGTGTAACTATAATCTTCTTGATTCTATAATAGTTTTTCAGTTCTATAACCTCATCCAAAGTGAATATTTCATCTTTCAAAGGCGTATCCATAAGCTTCGTTCCATCATTTAATATTCCATCATCAGAAACCATGCTTATAATCAAAATATCTGCATCAAAATATAAGTCATTATGAGCAAAAGGTTTCGGATTGCAACAGGCATAGATAACCTTTTTTTCATGCTCTTTCAGAACATAAAAAGTGATATTTCGGCTTGGGTTATTGTTGATTAAGTCTATGTCAATATTATCTATTTTTATATGCGGTGTTTCATTAACAGAAATACAATGAAGAACGTCACCATAATATTTAAAGCAGTCACGGTTCATTTGGTTTATATCTCTAATGACCTCTGGAAGAGCATAAAAGCCAATAGGCATACTCGTTCCTTTAATAAAGTCGCAGCCTATCTTTTCAACAATCCGAATACCCCTGACATGGTCTGGGTCACTATGGGAAATGGAAAGGTGCTTCACTTCCGATATTCTTTGTCTGTTGCAGGCTACCGCAATATCTTCGGGTGTGTCTATCAACATTTTTATATCGTCAATATACAGGCTTGGTCCTAACCGTTCATACCTGCCGCCTTTTCGTCTGGCTTCTTCACAAATTTTACATTTACAAAATGAACTCGGAATAATTGACATGCCGCCACTACCAATAATTTTCAATTTCAAATCTTTCACACCACCTTTCGCATGAATCGCAAGGAATAATAATGCGTTTTTATTCATGTTAAATATTTAAGCAATATCGCTATTACTGCCGCTTTTCACTAATATTTTTCTTATTTCTTTTATGATTCTGGAAGGTGTTTCTTTATCCATAGGCATAAGTTTACTGTACATCCTTACCCCTTGATACGAGAACACAATTAAATCAAATACCGCAGAAATATTCACTTCATTAAATTCATGCCTGTCCATTCCGTATTGTATTAGCTTCTTCCATGTATTTGCTGAAATTAAATATTGTTCATATAGCGTATTGCTCTGATTTGCAATATCACGAATACTAAAATACTCATATATTGCTATGCTTAATGAAGATTGGCTGTCAAGCATTTCATTCTCATACTTGTTTAAAATTTCATCCAAAATAGTCACTGCCGAACAATTTTGTTCAATCCTTAAATCAATCTCATTATCCTGCTCACTTGTCATATCATCAATAATCTCTTGAAAAATTTGACGTGTGCTTTCGTAATGGCAATATAGCCCGCCTCTGCTTAATTTCGCCGCATCGCAGATATCCTTCATTGTAACTTGCTTAAAGCCTTTTTCTGCAAACAAAGAACATGCACATTTCTTTATATGTTTCCTTGTTTCCTGTCCTCTTTTATTCATAAGCAACCCCACTTTCCGACATATGTGTCTGAAATCATTATACGACACTTGTGTCTGGAAGTCAATAAAAAGCGGCAAAGATTTCTCTCTACCGCCATCAACGTCTAACTATAAATAATTTCCTCGTTCACAATCTCTCTTGCACAAGCCCTTATGTTATTTAAGTGTTGCACCCATTCTAAGGCGTTTTCTTCCTTTAGACGTTCTGTTATGCCCTGTGCCTGTTTCATTCCCTCTATGAGCCTTTCAAAGCGTTCCTGTGCCTGCCTGTCTATGTCGGCAAGGTAAGTATTGAGTTTGCCGCTCGTTAGAAGATTGGTATATGTAATCCTTCGGTACTGCTTCAGATAGTCCAGATGCCGCTGTCCCCATGTGCCTATCGGCTGTTCTTCTTCGGCGGGTAATCTTAAATCTGGAATAAGATACCCATTTTCCTCGTGATATGTGCCGCCTAACTGTTCAAATATTGATTTCATATGCAAAAACTCCTTTTCTGTATGGTTTGGTTTCTGCGGGGTATCTGCAAGCAATGTATCAGCAGGCTGTATGTATATGTTATCTTTAAGTTAAGTAATCCCCCTGTCTCGTGTAAGTGATTTCGTTCATGTTCAGAACCCCTTTCTTCTGAAATTGTTGCAGCTTCATTGTAGCCGCCTTGCTCTCTTCCCGCAATTATGCGATTTTCCTTGTCCAACACATTGATGGTTCGTGCGATCTCAGTCAGCGCCATTTCAGCTATATCGCTGGTGGCAAACCCAAGAGCGTTCAGGGTATCTCCGGTGTTGAAGTTGATAACATCTTCAAAATCGCTGCGTTCAAAGTAGTCTCCGGTATCCAGTCCCAGACGGCTCATCAGCATATAGGCGACGCTGTTCCTAACAACCTTTCGGTACATCGCCGTAACCATATCCTCGTCCAGCTCCTCCAGAAAGCTGTTTCCCACCGTATAAAGCAGGTCTCCCACATAATCGGGAATATTGTCCTCAACGGCGTTTTTTGCAGCGCTCAGAATTGCGGCTTCCAGAGTGTCCTTTTCGGTAAGTGTGCCGAAGGTACTCTCCAAGGTCTCGATGACCTCAGCTTCATACTCCGGCTTCATCTGCCAGATAGGGACAGGGCGGGAATACCTGCTGGGGTGCGTATCGGAAATGTCGAAATAGTGTTTGAGTCGCTGGCGGCTGCGGTCGCTGTCCTCAAAGACAGCGATACCTCTTGCGCCCCTGTTGACCCATCTGCCAAAGCCCTCGTTCCACCGCTCAATTTCCAGAACGGCAGTAGCGTCAGGACGCTGGGCAAAGATCAGAAGCTGCTCATCGAAACGGAGCTTGAAGTTCCTGCAAGCAGAGTTCAAAAACTGCTGCCAGCTCTCAGGGTTGCCAGACACCCTCTTTGCAGTTCGGTTGTAGATTTCGGAAATCAGGTCATACTTTCGAGCCATCGGCGTACACCTCCTTTATCGTTCTCGGTCTTTTGGCTTGATTGCCTTTTCGTTCTCATCATAGTTTTTCGGCTTTGCGGAGGGGGTGTCCCACCCGAACAGGGAGCCAGCCAGCATAGCGGCTTCCTGAGCCTTTGTCACACCCATTCTCATGTTTGCGGTATCCACAAACAGTTCCCGCCCGCCCTGTGTTTCAAAGGCTTCTCTTTTTCGGATAGGTCTATATCCCTTTTCATAACGAGTGACTTCGATGATGTCCCCGCTTGAGGGCAGAAGCGTAAAACACTTTGGCGGTAGCGGCGGCTCCTTTGGCGCATAAGAGTTACCGTTGCGTTCCATGCTCTCCGCAAACTCACAGATATGATAGAGACTGCGCCCCACTTCAAGATGGGTTTCATCGATATAGCGGCAGGTTCTATCCAGCTTCTCATCGTTGGACAGAGTAACTGTAATCTGCTCTCCATCGGGAAGCCTGAAAAGCTCATTGTAGCCGCTGTCAATGAAACGAATATCCTTGCGGGCTTCCTCGATGTGCTGATCCAGCCATTTGGAGACATAGCAGAAGCAGTAGAAGTTATAGTCGCCCTGCTGAGGATTGCAACGGATCAGGAAAGCGTGGTCTTTGGTATCTACACGAAAACCATACTCGGTGGTGTAGTTTCCCTTAAAGGTGCTGTCTGGCTCTCTTCGTGCAAAGCTCACCATGCTGCGCCTATCTTTGAACAAACCGTATTCTTCGGAGCGCAGAGCATTGATAACATCGTCAAACTCCGCCTTAAACTCGTCGGTTTTCCATTGCTTGCTGGAGTCCTTCCAAGTTGTCCAGAACTCCACACCTCTGGAGCCGAAATCGCCACGCAAGCGTCCAATGCACCCCGTCTGGCTTTCAAGCTGCGAACTCTGATTGTAGGAATACTTGCGCTCCTCATAGCTCATAGGTCTGATTTGCATTTCCATTTAACCCACCTCCCTTTCAACCGCTGTTCTACTCTTCGGAAAGTCCCAGCCGTAAACCCTGCCGATTTCGTCACCGAGCCTCTTTGTAACTCGTGTGATGTCCGCTCTGGTCGCTTTCCCCATATAGATTTTCTCCTGCAAGCGCTCAATCTGAGATTCCGTCACGCCCTCCTTAAACACTCGGTAGAGATAGTAATTCGTCCCGTCATGGTGAGCGGCGTCCGCCCTCAGATCGCCGTACCGGTCAACATACCATTCGGTGAAATCGGTATCGGAATACAGACAGTCCTTGATGTTGCCGGAGTCGATCATCTTGTAGCCCATTACCCGCCCGTTCCAGCGACCGAGGTCGCCTATGACGATGATGGGCTGAGAAAGCTGAATATCCAGATTCATGCGCTCATCGGAGAGATAATTGTCGTTGGTCTCAATCATCCAGTCGTTGAGAGCATCTTCATCTGCGGGGTCTATATCTAACCCGTTTTCTTTTATATACTCCGCAAAATCTTCTTGCCAGTCCCACCTGTGGAGATCCATGTCACTCCATATAATGCGGCGACTGTCATTCCTGAGCGGATTGTTCATCGTCTCCACCTCCAAGGTAGGAATAAAAAGTATGACCTTTCACGCTCTTTTGCAGCTCTACGATGATGGAAAGCTCCTGTACGGTAATGTTGGGAATTTTCAGCATCTCCGCAAGTTCCAGCGCTTGCAGCTCCTTTTCCGTCTTGCAGCCGCCCTCATACAGCTTTGTCAGCACCTTCATCTTTTGCTGAAAAGTCACAGGCGTTGTATTTGCTGTTCTCGGCATATCATCAACCCCCTATCTGGAGCATTAGGATCAGCTCGGTGTTCTCCGGTTCGCTGGCATTGCGGGACAGCTCTGGGAAAAGGGATTGCACCCTCTGCCTCGCCCTTCGGATTGTCTCAAAGCAGGGCAGCCCAAACCTCTTGTAGTTGAACATCACATACCCAAAGGGCAGCTCTGCGATCTTACGATGCCCAAAGCGGCAGTAATACTGTGTGGCAAGCGTCATATCGTCATATCTGGAGCGAGGGCAGCTCCTCATAATCTCAAGCACTCGGCTCTCGACTGTTGTTGTCTGATTCATGTTTTCCTCCCAATATAAAAATAGGGGCGAAGATTCCCTCCGCCCCGTTGCCTGTTTCCTACTTCCTGCGGTTTCTGAGTTGCAGGTACACGAAGCCGCCTAAGATAAAGACGACCAGAACAATTCCAATGATGGTCTTTGCGTTCATAACCTCTCTCCTTTCCGAAAGTTCAAATCTGCGATCTGTACGGTCGCATAATTGCTGTAAAACCTCCAAAGCGGTATGCTTACGGTGTCGAAAGACAAAACTACATATTTGGAGGTCACGAAAATGAAAACCAAATTCTTATCGTTCGTTGCAGGCGCTCTTTCCGTACTTATGCTCGTTGCACTCCCCATTTCCGCTCTTGCGTCCGATGGCGCATTGTCCATCAAAGCGTATCCGATCAATGTCCTTGTCAATGGACAGGTCTTTGAGCCAAAGGACGCAAACGGAAACGATGTGCTGGTGTTCACCTACAACGGCACAACCTACGCCCCGCTGAGAGCCTTAGCGGAGGCTTATGACCTTGAAGTTGGCTATGATGCAAAAAGCAACACCGCTACTGTCACAAATCCGGCTAAAGTGTCCGGCACTCCAGCCGCCGCCAACAGCTTCGCATCCTCTTGGACGGTCAAGGAAAAGCCCGTCACCAACTACGGCAGCGAAAAAATATACACCGCTGCCTACTCCGGCTCCCTCAGCATGAGTGAGTTCAAGACATGGTGGAAGTCTCTCAGCGAAGACGAGATTGCGAGAGAAGCTGAGAAGCTCGCCGCTGAAGCACAGAGCCTTAACCCCGGCTATACCGTAACGATGTACTTCTCCTACGGATCGTACAATCTCGGCACAGCCTTTGCCTACGGCGACTATGAGTTCAGCAATTTCTCCCTTGCCTCTGTTTGGATCAAATAACCCCGGCGCATAAATGGCTCCGTCCTTTTTGGGCGGAGCCATTTTTTGCGCTCTTTTTGCTATGCTACATGGTCAGTCACACTCCCTCCTTCATGAGAGTTATATTAAATACACCAACCGTCTGCGTCCAGACAGCTCGTGTATGTAAACGACCTGCATGAGCAGGTCGTTGGAGCAGTAGATTACTTGCTCCATGTCTCTGTATCACCGAGGGTTGCGGTATGAGCGTTTGCCGCTTCCATTACGGCAAGATAAGCCCAATGCTTGCTGGACAGGTCGGAGAAGGTGTTGAGATAGCGGATATTCTTCTCGATATATGCCTTGTCCGGCGTTCTGCCGAGCATACGGTTCATCAGGGAGACCACCTCGGCACGAGTGATGTTGGCGTCGGCGTGGAAGGTTCCGTCGCCGTAGCCGTAAACCCAGCCATGAATGGCAGCGTCTTTGATATACTCTGCCGCCCAGTAGCCGGAGCTGACATCAGAGAAGCCCTCGTACTTTTCCACGATCTCTTCAGCGCCCTCGCCGTAGACCTCGAAGAAACGCACAGCCATGACGGTGAACTCCGCACGAGTGATCTCGTCCTCCGGCGCAAAGATTTTGTCGCCACGACCATACACCACACCGTAGTTCGTAAGGTACTTCACATACCCCGCATACCATGCGTTAGAGGGAATATCGGTGTACTTGGTGGTAACAGCACCCTTTTCAGGAATGCTGTCGCCCTTCTTCTCGGCAAGCAGACGGGCGAAAATGGCAGCAGCTTCGCTACGGGTCATATTTCGCTCGGTGCCGAAAGTGCCATCAGGATAGCCGAAGATATACACCCCATGCTTCTCGGTCATGGTTACGGCGGGAACCGTCAGGGTTCCGTCCTTATCGGTTTTGCCGGTGGCGGTCTGCCCCAGATCGCCCTTTACGGTCACATTCTCGTCCTCAAGGGGCTTTTTGCGGTTGTCGGTGACAATGACTGTAATGCGGTTATTCTCGTCCATGTCGGTGCCATCGGGCAGCTTCACAGTAATATTGCCGGTCTTGCCGATGGTGACAACAGCGCCCTCTATGGGTCTGCCGGTCTCATAATCCACTACCTTGACGGTAATGGTGTAGCGGTCGCCGTCAGCGTCTTTGCCGCCTACGGTCGTTTTGCCGTCATCGTTGGTGATACCGGAACCGCTGGGAATGGTCATCTGCCCAGCCTTATCGGTCTTTCCTGCGGAAGAATTGTCGTTCTTATCGGTAACGGCAATCGGAAGCTCAGAAACAGGAGTCTTGTCCTTCACCAGTTTCACAGTAACAGTAGTCTGGTCGGCATAGTCAATGATGCGCCCATTGGGGAGACGGATAGACAGGCTTCCGTCCTTATTCAAGACCACATGGGCGTTAGAGATAGGGTTCTGGGTGTCCGTATCGGTTACGATCACCAGATAGCCGCCCACAACAGCTTCGCCCTTGCTGTCGGTGGTGGCAGTCAGATACAGCTTTTCAATGGTTGCCGTTTCCAGCTTCTCGCCACAGCTCAGGCATTCCTTGTGCTTGCTGCCCTCGCTGTTAGTGGTAGGCTCCTTGTCGATGATCCAATCGCTCGACTTGTGACCGGTCGCCTTCACATAGTCGCTCTTGTAGCTTTCGCCGCAGCGCTCACAGGTGTAGGTGGTGAAGCCCATCTCGGTGCAGGTGGGAGCCGTAACCTCGGTCTTGAAGCTGTGACCAAGGGCAGGCGTGATAACAGCGCCGCAGACCGTGCAGAGCTGGGGATTCGTGCAGGTCGCTTCCTCCCCCGGCTTATGACCGCTCGCCGCATTTCCGTCTACATAGTGGTAGCCGCAGCGCTCACAGCGGTACTCGGTTACACCCTCGCTGGTGCAGGAAGGAGAGGTCACAACCGTACCATCGTCAAAGCTATGCCCCAGCGGGTCGGTATAGTCGGTGATAAAGGAGCTGCCGCAGCCCTTGCACAGATGAAGAGTATAGCCGCCGTTCTCGCAGTTGGCGGGAGTCGTGATGGCTTCATAGCTGTGGGGCTTGGCGTTCTGAATGTCGGTGATATGGCGGTCGCCGCAGACCTCGCACTCCTTGACCGTATAGCCGGGGCTGACGCAGGTCGGCTCCACAACGGAAACACCGTACTTATGCTCGCCCTTCGGAGTAGTTGTCTCCTCGCACTCGCCGCAGTTTTTGCAGATATTCAGCACCTTGCCGCCTGCCTCGCAGGTAGCGTCACGAATCACAATGCTCTGCCACGCATGACCGATGGCGTTTACATAGTCACGCTTCTCGATCTTCCCGCAGTCTATGCAGAGGTAGCGGGTATAGCCGAGGGTCTTGCAGGTGGGGTTGACCGTCTCAAGGACAACATAATTGTGATTATCGCCGCAGTTTCCCTTATGGCAGCTTCCGTTGCAGTCGGGGTTTTTGCAGTCGCAGTCAGGGTCGCCGCAGCCGCAGGGACAGTCGGTATCTTCCTTTTCATCGTGCAGCCAGACATTGGCAACACCGTTTTCGGTCATCGTCATGCCGGAATAGGAATAGGTGATTTCATAGTAAACGGCATACTGTCCCTTTTCGGTGTGGTTGGGAGCGCTCGTCAGAGTGCAGGACTCAGCAGAATTGCCATAGCGAATCTGCGTGGATACGCCAGCCTCGGACAGATCGGAAATCGTGACCGTATGGGGCTGACCGTCCACTACGCCGTAGTAGTCGGCAATAACGGACTTCGCCGCCACATAGGTGGTGCTGGTGTACTCGCAGTCTGTGCAATGCTTCACGATGGCGAAACGGTCATTCCCAATCTGGGGAATAATCTCCGTCTGCATATTGTGGCGCTCCAGCACAGAAGAGCTGGTGTGATTGGTGCCAAAGCAGAAGCAGCAGTAAGAGCCGCCCTTCGTAGTTTTCGTATGATAGGTGCTGTCCGCATACTCATACTTCACCTGTTCGGGCAGCTCCTCTGTGAACTCGGCGGCGCAGTCGTAGAGATAATAGACATTTTTGCCGAGCATATATCCTCCACCGTTGCTGTGCATAGTGCCGCAGATCTCACACATCGCCTTTGTCCAATGATAGCCCGTATAATAGGCATCCTTGCCGGGGGTTCCATCGAAAATGACTCCTACACTCTCACCGTCAATGCAAGTTCCATCAGAATACTTCACATTTCGACTCAGGGCGGTCACACCATCTCTGGAATACTCCGGTGTACGCCATACCATGAACGAGGTAGGCTGTCTGCAAATTGAACACACAAATGTCTCATGCGTAACGGTGGCGTTCGCATCAAGCTCATTTGTGCGGTTGACCGCACTAAGCCAATGCTCGGCGGGGTCGTGATAGTTGTCCTCCTGAGCTGCAAACGCCGTAGTGGAAAACATCGAGAGAGCGAGGACAAGCACCAGAAGCAGGGCTGTCATTCGCTTTCCTTTGCCTTTGATACAATGATTCATTGTCAAATCCTCCATTTTTGATTTTTGGGGCATAAAAAAACCGCAGCCCAAGACTGCGGAAACATACCCCAGCGTTTTTTCGTCAAAAAGATTTTCCTGCCTTACTTCCCGAAAACAGTTAAAAACTTGTGGCGGAATTTGCAGGGTAATCTTTCATCATATCAGCCTTTGACGCTCGGCGTGAATGATGCGATTGTTGAGATAGACTGACTTAGGAGATAGAAAAAGAAGGAGATAGTTTATTTTATCTCGGTAAGTCAGGTAGTTCTAAGGGGGTAAGAGTGTGAGATGGGGGATTTAGCGGGAGTCCCGCTCTGCTCTTCGACGCAGAAAGCTGGCATAATGCTCCAGCGCCTTGCAGACATAGTCCTCCGTCTGGTTCAAAGGCACAGATTTCGGGATTAGCTGCCTGACACGCTCCCCCCGCAGCACGATCTTCTCCCGCTGGTTAGGCTTCTCCTCCTCCATGATGGCTTGGATAACCTCGGTTGACAGCTTACCTTCTTCAAAGAACTTCCTCATTCGGATAGTCTGGTCGTGAGATGGGGTGGAATCGGTCATGTCGATTTCGTCCACCACATCACGCTGACAGTCCTCGTCCAGATAGGACAGCTCCACCGCTGGGCGCATCTTGATTCTGCCTTCGTCCACAAACTGAAGCAGCTCAGGGACAAGGTTCGTCAGGCGAACATAGCGCCTGATTTGGTCTTTGCTCTCACCTACTTGTTCGGCAAGTTCTACATCAGAACGCCCCTGAGAAAAATTAGTCGCCACTGGCGACGCATTTTCCTTAGCGGGTCTACCAGCTTGCCTTTTCATAGCTTCCAGTCGCATTTTGTAGGCAAACGCTTTCTCGCTGGGCAGGATTTGTGAACGCTGGAAGTTGCTCTCCACCATCAGAATCGTGGCTTCATCTCGTGTAAGCTCCACGACCTCACAACGCAGGGTGTCCATACCGGCAAGCTCACACGCCCGTTTTCGCCGGTGTCCTGAGACAAGCTCATAGCGCCCATCGTCCTTTGGTCGCACCGTAGCGGGAGTAATCACCCCTCGTTCCTTGATGCTCTCCACAAGCTGGGTCATATCCTCATCGTCCCTCACCTTGAAGGGGTGGTCTGGAAAGCTGTCTATCAGCTCAATGGGAATGTCCCGTATTCTGGCGAGCTTCGCCTCGTCCCGCATTTCCTGTGTAGAGAACAGGTCATCGAGCGTCGGAAGAACGAAGTCGCTCTTTTTGCCTGCCACCAGCTAACACCTCCCTTGTGAAGTCGGTATAAGCCTTTGACGCTGGGCTGCTCGGCTCATAGGCAAAAATGCTCTTGCCTTTAGAACTCACCTCGGCGGCTTTTACGGCGCTGGGAATGGATGCCTTATAAATCCGCATAACGCTCCCAAAGTTCGCTCTAAGGGCTTCTACGGTGCTTCTGGCGAGGTTTGTTCGCCCGTCTACCAAGGTCAGCAGAATACCGTCTATCTTCAAGCTGGGGTTGATGTGCTTTCTAACCTTAGAAACAGTCTGCAATAGCTGGGTCATACCCTTAGCTGGAAGATACTGTGCCTGAACAGGGATAATCACGCTGTCTGCCGCTGCAAGGGCGTTGAGCGTAATCATACCCAGCGAGGGCATACAGTCGATCAGGATATAGTCGTAATTGTCTTCCACCTGATTGAGATATGTCCGCAGGGTAGTCTCTCTGCTCATAACCGTCACAAGGCTCATTTCCAGAGCTGACAGCTCCAGATTGGCGGGTAAAAGATCGACCTTTTCCTCATGGTGCAGAATGCCGCTCATGGGGTCGCTGGGTTCCTCCCTCATCACCTCAGCCAACTTTGTCGCCAGCGTGATGGGAATAGCGTCGGTATCCTGCCAGCCAAGGCAAGTTGTTAAATCACCTTGCGGGTCTGCGTCAACCAGCAGGACTTTCTTGCCGTTCATGGCAAGCCCGATGCCCAAGTTGACTGCCGTTGTGGTCTTGCCAACTCCGCCCTTCTGGTTGCAGATAGCGATGGTTTTGCAGTCGCTCATTTGGCTTACCTCCTTTCCTTAGATTCATAGCCGCTTTTGGCAGCTATGTAATGTGCTTTATTTGTCCACGACACCCCAAGCACAATGGGAAGTCATCAGGCGCTCGGCTGCTAACCGAGTCCATAGGAATTTCACCTCTGCCGGGTTCTCCGCCAGCCCCATAGGGAAGTATCATTAACCCTGATGCGTTTCATCGCCTTATCCGTAGCAACCGGATATTTCAGAACAGTTCGGCTTCGCTCTCCCTCCTTGCTTTCCGCATTTACCCTTTGGGGCAGGAGGATCATGGCGCACTTTCATTCGGCTGAGGGTTTCCCCTCCGCTCAGGAACGACCTGATGAATGTGTATTCAATTTTCAAAGAACTCGTGAGGGGTTTTGCCTCACACCCCTTAACAGCACAAAAAAGCAAAAAAACGAAACCCCTTTTTCAAAAAAATTTTTTATTTTTTCTAAGCAATAAAAAAGCTCCCGCCTTACTTCCTCGAAGTAAAACGGGAGCAAAAGAAAAACCCCACCGAGAGCTAATCTCAGTGGGGTAAGTAAGAACACCTGTGAAGTGGCGTGAACTTGCGGGAAATCGCATAAGTTCCGAACACATTTTGGAGTAAGTTAGGCGTGAATTGGCGTAATCTGCTGGCGTAAGACCTCTTATCTGCTCTTACCAGTTCACGCATACAGACTTATAAAGGCTTACTTAGTCCAAAGGTTTCATTGTCGGGAACAGCAGCACGTCCCGGATACTGTCGGAATTGGTGAGCATCATGACTACACGGTCCACGCCGATGCCCATACCGCCGGTGGGCGGCATACCGTATTCCATGGCGGTGAGAAAATCCTCGTCCAGCATTTCCGCCTCGTCGTCGCCCCGCTCCCGGAGTTCAGCCTGCTTTTCAAAGCGCTGGCGCTGATCGATGGGATCGTTCAGCTCGGAATAGGAATTGCCCATTTCGCTGCGGCAGATAAAGAATTCAAAACGCTCCGTCAGCCGGGGATCCTCAGGGCTGCGCTTGGTCAGCGGAGATACCTCCACCGGGTACATGGTAATGAAGGTAGGCTGAACCAGATGCTCCTCCACCTTCTGGTCAAAGCACGCGAATAGCGCGTTACCCCAGGTCTTGTCCGCCGTTTCGGCCAGCTCCACACCCTTTGCCTTCGCGGCGGCCACCGCTTCAGCATCGTCGCTGATGCAGCCAAAATCGATCCCCACGTATTCCCTGACCGCTTCGATCATAGTCATGCGCTTCCAGCCGGGGGTCAGGTCGATCTTTTCGCCCAGCCATTCCACCTCATAGGTGCCGAGGATCTCCTTGGCCGCGCCGGACACAATGCCCTCGGCGATATCCATCATACCATGGAAATCGGTATAGGCCTCGTAAAGCTCGATACTGGTATATTCGGGGTTATGTTTGGGATCCATTCCCTCGTTACGGAAACAGCGGCCGATCTCATACACGCGCTCCATGCCGCCGATGATCAGTCTCTTCAAGGGTAGTTCAGTGGCGATCCGCATGTACATATCCAGATCCAGTGTGTTGTGGTGGGTGATAAAGGGCCGGGCCGCCGCACCGCCGGAAATGGTATTGAGCACAGGGGTTTCCACCTCGATATAGCCGCGCTCATCCAGATAATTCCGCATAAACTTGATGAACTTGGAGCGGATCACAAAGTTTTGCGTGACCTCGGGGTTCATGATGAGATCCAGATAGCGCTGGCGGTATCTGGCGTCCGTGTCCTTTAAGCCGTGATATTTCTCAGGCAGGGGCAAAAGGGCCTTGGAAAGGATCGTCACAGTATCGGCCTTTACCGAGATCTCACCCCGCTGGGTACGGAAAACCTCGCCGGTAACGCCCACAATATCTCCGATATCCAGAGAGGCTTGCATGGCCTTGTAGGCCTCTTCCCCCATGACATCGATCTTCGCGTAGATCTGGATCCTGCCGGAAATATCGCGCAGATCCATGAAGCTGACCTTTCCCATGCCCCGGCGGCTCATAATGCGGCCCGCTACAGAAACCTGTTTGCCCTCATAGCCCTCTTCAAATTTGTCCAGGATCTCCTGAGCCTTCTGCTTTACCTCAAAGGTGGTGATCCGGTAGGGATCTCTTCCGTTTCCCTGGAGCTTTTGCAGCTTTTCCCTGCGGATCCGTAAAATTTCCTTTAGGTCCTGCTCCTCCGCGGGCTGAGTCTTCCTTGTTTGATTTTCCGCCATGTTCCTCATCCTTTCCTGATCCTGACGATTTCAAAAAAGGAGCGGCGCGCTGTGCTGCTCCTTTTTTAGAACCTGCAGCTTCACTTAACAAGGGGAAGCTGTGTTACCGTGAGATCGTTACGATTTTATACTTTGCGATCCCTGCCGGGGTTTCCACCTGTACGGTTTTTCCCACCTTCGCGCCTAAAAGGGCCTTTCCCACCGCAGACTCATCGGAAATCTTACCGTTTCTGGGATCCGCCTCGTTGGAACCGACGATCTTGAAATCCCGTTCCATTTTCTTTCCGCCGGGCATAGTGATATTCACTTCGATTTTAGAACCGATATGCACCGTTTCGTTGTTCAGTTCATTTTCATCGATGACTACAGCGCCCTTCAGCATAACCTCCAGGTCGGCGATACGGGCTTCCATAATGGCTTGCTCGTTTTTCGCTTCGTCATACTCGCTGTTCTCGGAGAGATCACCGAAGGAAAGCGCGACCTTGATCTTCTCCGCAACGGCCTTTCTGCGCACGGTTTTCAGGTGCTCCAGTTCCTTCTCCAGGGAGGCAAGGCCCTCCTCTGTTACAAAATACTGCTTTTCTGCCATACAAAATCATCCTTTATCTGAGGGCCGCTTTCAGCGGCCGCATTGTCATTTATTATAGTAAAATCATACGGGCTTGTCAATGAAAAGCTCTATTCCTCCACAAGCCTTCGAAGACGTTAGAAATACCCCATCGGATTTGTCAGGCTCCCGCCGGAGATCACCTCAAAGTGCAGATGCGGGCCGGTGGAATTCCCCGTGCTGCCCACATAGCCGATGATCTGCCCCTGCTCTACAGCGGCCCCGGTTTCGGTCCCAAGAGCGCTCATATGGGCGTAGCGGGTCTCATAGCCATTTCCATGGTCGATAAAGACGCAGTAGCCGTAGCTGTCATTCCAGCCGGCATACAGCACCGTGCCGCTATCGGCGGCAACGATAGATTTTCCATAAATATCGCCGCCCGCGATATCGATACCCCGATGACCGCCTTCCCCGAAATAGCAGGTCAGGTAGGTGTAGCCCGGCATAGGCCAAACAAAGCTGCCGGTTCCCACATAGCCGGAACCGCCGATATTTCCGGTGCTGGAATTCTGCTGCCGAAGCTGTTCCTCCAGCTCCGCGATGGCGGCTTCATTTTCGGCCATCTGAGAGCCCAAAAGCTCAGAATCCGCTTGGGCGCTTATTTCTTGGTTCTCCGCGTCCTCCACGGCATGCTGCGCTTCCTCATAAAGTTTTGTAAGCTCCGCGCCCTTGGCGTCGAGCTCTTTCTTTTTCCGGCTCAGTTCTTCTTTGTCTTCTCTGATCTCAGAAAGCTCTTCCTCGATCTCTTCCAGTTGAGAAGACAACTGCTGGATCAGCTCCTGATCATGGCGGGTCACAGACTTGAGAATTTGAATTTTCTCCGTGAAGTCCATCAAATTTCTGCTGTTCAGGATAATGGCTACTGTGGAAGCGTCTCCAGTGACATACAGAGCTTTGATCCGCTCCTTCAACAGATCGGTGTTTCGATCAATGCTCTCCTGCTTCTCTGCGATTTTATCCTCAGAAGCAGCAATCTTTTTATCCAGCTCCACGATTTGATTCCGCAAAAGATCCAGCTGCCGCTGTACCGTATCGATCTGTTCGTAAAGCGTGTCCCGATAGACTTTTTTCCGGCTTGTGTCGTCCCGCAGCTCTTCCAGGCGGGCATCATTTTCCTCTTTCAGTGCTTGAAGATTTTTCTGGTTTTCCCGCAGCTCCGATAAGCTTTCCGCCGACGCGGAAAAAACGGAAGCGCACAGCAGCGCGGCGGAGCACCCGATACACAGGAAGCTTCTCAGCCGCTTTTCCAGCTTAAACAACAGCGTCCTCTCCTTCTTTTTTCAGATATTTACCGATAGAGATCACACCGCCCAGCATACCGAACAACATTCCTACCACGATGTAAGACAGATACAAAAGCCCAGCATGGGGGTGAATATCCACCACGCTCAGGAAAGGTGCCAGGCTGTATACCACCTCTACAGCCTTATCGTAAGCGAAATACAGCACTGTAGCGGAAACGGTGCCGGAGATCACGCCGATGATAAGACCTTCTACAATAAAGGGGATACGAACAAAGCTGTTGGTGGCCCCTACCGATTTCATAATGACAATCTCCATTCTTCGGGAAAACAAGGTAACTTTTACCGTGTTGGAGATAATGAAAAGCGATACAATGCCCAACACCACTACAATGGCAATGCTGCAATAGCGCACCAAGCGGTCCAGATTACTCAGCTGAGAGGCTATTTTCCGATAATCCGAGGTTCGGTCCACACCCTCCACCGACTGGATGGCGGAAATGGTTTCATCATACCGGCTCAGATCGATCATGGAAATGGTATAAGCATCAGGCAGAGGATTATCAGTTCCCTGAAGGCCGTTAAAAAGCGTACCGTCCCCTCCCATGCTCTGCATCATGGAAGCCAGGGCATCGTCCTTCGGCACAAAGGTGCAATCAGAAATATTGTCGATCGCCCTTAGATCCTCGCCTACCTTTACTGCCGTCAGGGAGGGCAGATCCTCCTGCAAATATACCGTGATGGTGTTATTTCCCTCCAAAGACTCCATGGTAGCGGAAAGATTCAGAGAGAGCAGGCCCGCCACACCGGTGAGCAGCAGGCAGGAGATCAGAACCGCTATGGAAGCGATGCTCATCGTCCTGTTTTTCCACAGGCTTTTGATCCCTTCCCGAAACAGGTATCCAATATTATGCAGTCCCATTATTACACCTCCTCATCGTCCCAATCATCAGGCTCCTGAGGCATTTCTTCCGGCTCCTCCGGGAAAGCCGCGTCTTCCTCTTCCTCAACATACGGCTGGCTGTATTCGCCGTCATACTCTTCCTCGTATACTTCGCCGCCGTCTTCCTCATAGTCCTGATCGTAAGCCTCTTCCGGCTCATAAGGTTCAGCATTATCATATTCGGCATAATCATCGTCCGCCGCGGTTTCCCGCTCCGCTTCCGTGTAGCGCTCCGGCGGCGCGTAGCTGTCCTGCATTGCCGCGGTATCAGCTACGATCTCGCCGCTATGTATTTGAATGATCCGTTTGTGGAAATGCTTGACCAACGAATGCTCGTGGGTGACCATCAGCACCGTGGTGCCCCGGCGGTTGATCTCGCTGAGCAGATCCACGATCTCAAAGGAAAGGGCCGGATCGATATTGCCGGTAGGCTCATCCGCAATGATCATAGACGGGTTATTGACCAGCGCGCGGGCCAGACCAACTCTTTGCCGTTCCCCGCCGGACAACTCTGTAGGATAATGCTTCGCCTTGTGCTGCAGCCCTACCAGGCTGAGAATATAGGGAACTCTCTTTTTAATGGCCTTGGGCGGCGCGCCTACCACACGCATGGCGAAGGCCACGTTATCGTAAACGGTCATGTGGTCGATCAGGCGGAAATCCTGAAACACCATACCCATTTTGCGGCGCACATAGGGAATTTTTCCCTTACGCAGCCGGGAAACATCCACACCGTCTACGATGATCTGGCCGGAGCTGGGACGCTCTTCACAGGTGATCAGCTTCAAAAAAGTGCTTTTTCCCGCTCCGGAAGAGCCTACGATAAAAACGAAATCTCCCTTATCCACCATCAGGTTGATACGGTGAAGCGCTTCCGTACCGTTGTTATATACCTTTGACACATTGCGAAATTCAATCAAAACTATCCCTCCAAACAGACGAGAACCGCCGCCGGGCCGATCCTGATTTTCCAAACCTACCTTTTCTTTACTTAGAATGCAATTTTCCACACATTTCCGGCCAGTGGATATCCACACAACAGCACCCATCAGCATAACGTATTATACCAATGGGTGCCTGCTATTTAATTCCAAAAAAGAAATTATTTGTAACCAATTTGTAATTTTCGCAGTCAGAAACCGTGCATTTTCGGGAAAAATATCCTTTTTTCAAAGCTTATTCGGATTGCTCGACAAATACTTCTTTACCATCAGAGCTACCTTAAAGACAATGGCATCTTCAAACTCCCGAAGATCCAGGCCGGTGATCTTCTTGATCTTTTCCAGACGGTATACCAGCGTATTGCGGTGTACAAACAGCTTCCGGGAGGTCTCAGATACATTCAAATTATTCTCAAAGAACCGCTGAATGGTGAACAACGTTTCGTGATCCAGCGAATCAATGGAGCCCCGGCGGAATACTTCCTTCAGGAACATCTCGCAAAGCGTGGTGGGAAGCTGATAAATGAGCCGGGCAATTCCCAAATGGTTGTAGCTGACAATGGGCTTTTCCGTATCAAACACCTTGCCCACCTCAAGCGCCACCTGGGCTTCCTTAAAGGAACGGGCCAGATCCTTGATATTGTTTACCACCGTGCCGATGCCCACTGTGCAGTGGGTATAAAACTCACCGGAAAGGGTATCTACAATAGAGCTTGCCAGCTTATTGATATCCTTCTCATCAATATTGGGCTTGATCTCCTTGACAAGGGCAATATCGGTTTCATTGATATTGATGATGAAATCCTTATTCTTGTCCGGGAAAAGATTCTGCAAAACATCGTAAGCGGAGATATCGTTCTTATCCGTGATCTTGATCAGCATGCACACTCTGCTCACTTCGGAATCGAAATGAAGCTCGTGGCTTTTCAAATAAATATCGCCAGGCAAAATATTATCCAGGATCACATTTTTGATGAAATTTCCCCTGTTGTACTTTTCATCGTAATACTGCTTGATGCTGTTTAGAGAAACCGCCAGGATCTGCACATATTTTTGCGCCTCCGGATCGGTACCGGCCACAAAAACGGCATACTCAGAGCCGGGGCGGCTCCCAAAGGATTTAAATGTGAAGTCCTCAGCCTGGAATATATCAGCTGAAACCAGATCCTCTGTGGTAACACTTTCACAAACTTCTCCGATCCTTCCCAGCTCACTGCACGCAATGATCACAGAAGATTCATCGATCACGCCGATCACACGATCTATCGTTTCTCCCATTTGATGAATAATTCCCTGAAACAATCTGTTAGACATGGCTCTTCCCCTTTCGCTTATCAAAGAATACCTTCCTGCGCTTTTTCTCTGCCTGCTCTTTCAAAAGTCACTGACATATATACAGCTTTATTTTACCTAACCACAGAAAGAATTTCAACCTTTTTTTGAAATTTCCAAAGCGGAAGATGATTTTTTTGCAAAAAAGAACCAATTCACAAGAAACTTTCTCCCCATTCCGCCCTAAAATTTATTCCGGAAAGCTGGCAAAATCAAAAGAGCCGCTGCTTTTTTCACGGGCAGACTATTCAGGCAGCACCGCACAGCTCACTACTAACGCCTTAGGGGTTGCCTGAAATAAAAAGTCGGGGGTACCGCGGCACGGTACCCCCGAAAGGCAAGTGTAAATTTTTAGTTCAGGAAGGTCTTTTCAGATTCCTTATCAAACAAGTGCATCTTGTTCAGGTCAAACGCGATAGCGGCCTTGTCACCGGACTTGGCGGTAGAGGTGGGCTCTACACGAGCGGTAACGGCATTGCCTTCGCAGTTCAGATACAGATAGGTCTCAGCGCCCATCAATTCGGTCACTTCCACGTCGCAGGTAACATGCGCGCCGCCAACCTTTTCGATGAACTCGGGCTCATCGTGAACGTCCTCAGGACGAATGCCGAACACAACATCTTTGCCAACATAATCGGCAATGGGGGTGCCTTCCGCCTTCTTCGCGGGAACCTTAATGGTGCAGCCGCCAAAGGTCAGGGTATAATCGGAGCCGTCCTTGCCCAGCTTGGCATCAATAAAGTTCATCTGAGGAGAGCCCATAAAGCCGGCAACAAACTCATTGATGGGATACTCGTACAGATTCTGAGGAGTATCTACCTGCTGAATGAAGCCGTCCTTCATAACCACAATGCGGTCGCCCATGGTCATAGCCTCGGTCTGGTCATGGGTAACATAGATAAAGGTGGTACCTAGCCTCTTGTGAAGCTTGGCGATCTCGGTTCTCATCTGAGCACGGAGCTTGGCGTCCAGGTTGGAAAGGGGCTCGTCAAGCAGGAACACCTTGGGATCGCGAACGATCGCGCGGCCCAGAGCCACACGCTGTCTCTGACCGCCGGACAAAGCCTTGGGCTTACGATCCAGCAGATGGGAGATATCCAAAATACGGGCGGCCTCTTCCACGCGGCGCTTGATCTCGTCCTTGGGAGTTTTGCGCAGCTTCAGGCCAAACGCCATGTTGTCATACACGGTCATGTGGGGATACAGAGCATAGTTCTGGAACACCATGGCGATATCTCTGTCCTTGGGAGCGATCTCATTGGAAAGAGCGTCGCCAATGTAAAGCTCGCCCTTGCTGATCTCTTCCAGACCAGCGATCATACGCAGCGTAGTGGACTTACCACAGCCGGAGGGGCCAACAAGGATAATGAACTCCTTATCCTGAATCTCCAGATTGAAGTCGGTAACGGCCGTTACTCCGCCCGCATAAATCTTATACACGTTTTTCAGGGTTACACTTGCCATTCAGAAATTCCTCCTGTTATCTGGGCCTGCATCAACGGGACAGACACAAACCCTTGATTAGATTGGTATAAGTATAACAGACAAATCCGGCGAAAGATATCCATTATTTACCCAAAGATTCCCCCTTGAGTTTAGGGGTTTTCTATAAAATCCAAATCCGAAAGTTGTTTTTCGTGCATTTTGCTATCAAAAATTGACAGTATTTCCGCTTTCTCCAAAAGCCGCGCAGCCCCAGCCGGTAGTGCTTGATCCAGCCAAAGCCCCCCTATCTTGAGTCTTTTCAGAGAAAGCACCTGGTTTCCCACCGCCTGAAACATGCGCTTGACCTGATGAAATTTCCCCTCTCGGATTTCCACCATAGCGGCTTCCCTGTCCCCTCTTTTCTCCGTCCACAGCCGGGCCGGAGCGAAGCTTTGTCCTCCCTCTGTAACGCCAGAACGAAAGGCAAAAACATCTTCCTCGGTCACAGGGTGGAGCGTTCGTGCCTCATAGAGCTTATAGATATGGCTTTTGGGAGCAAGCATTCGGTGGGCAAACTCGCCATCATCAGTGATAATAAGCAGCCCGGTGGTATCCTTATCCAGCCTGCCCGCTGGGAAAAGCCCACGGCGGCGCAGCTCCGGCGGCAAAAGGTCCAGCACGGTCTTTTCCCTGCGGTCCTCTGTGGCGGAAAGCACCCCTGCCGGTTTATTCATCATGAGATACAGATATTTCCGGTAATTTATTTCCCGGCCGTTTACCGCTATGCTATCGGCTTCAGGATCTATTTTCCGCGCCGAGTCTGCGGCGATAAGGCCATTGACTGTTACCGCCCCGGAGCGCACCAAAAGCGAAACCTCTTTTCTGCTGCCCAGGTTTTGAGAGGCCAAAAATTTATCCAGGCGTTCCGGCATAGCTGATTCCTCACTTTTCACGGAATAGGGAGCTGCATTTAGGCAACACCGTACAAAGATTGTGCGCAAGAAGTTGCACAAGAGTTAATCGGAGATTAACTCTTCAGATTTTTCATCAGAGCGCACAGATTGAGTGCGGTCAATCAGACCATTTATGGTCTTGCGATTCGACAAGTGAAAGCTGTGTGCTATGACAGAAAATCTGCAAGCAGATCGTGTGCAAAGGCCTCTGGCCGGTTTTTGTGCGGGGTTGCCTAATTAGTATAACAAAAGCTTCCGGGAAAAGATAGCCCGCCATTCTAAAAATTTTTGATCCGCAAAAAAGGAACACGGATCACACCGTGTTCCTTTTGGCAGGTGACAGCTTAATCGGTAGGATATCCATCGTCTGGCTGGGCCTCTCCCGCAGTGGATTCCGCCGGGGCTTCCGATTCCGGAGCGGAGGTGGCTGCGGAAGAAAGCTCCGCGTCTCCCGCCACCGCTGAAGATACCGAAGAGACTGTGCTGGACATAGACTGGCTGCTTTCCGCCGAAGCGCTTTCCGCAGGAAGGCTCGTGACAGCGCTGCTTTCCGGCACAGGCGCTGAGGAAGCGTTTTCCGCCGTTTCCCCATACCGGGCGCTGTTTGCCGCAAAGCCGTGCATAAAGCCGTCTACCTCGGCGCAGGCCAGATCTCCGCCGATGATCAGCTTGCCGTAAACCAAAAGCGTGGCATACACCTCCGGCTCATTGGGGTAGTTATTGATTTTATAACGGTACTGGGTGCAGACCTCTCCCGCATAGGGCTTCAGGTCAAACCCTTGGGCCTTCTGCATTACATTATAGGTGGTGTAAACATCGTTAAACTGCGCGGGGATCATCACCTCGCGGGTCTCAGCGGGAGTTTCCTCTACCTGCCAGCCAAAACTCTGCAAAAAGGCGAGCCGTTCTTCATTGGTCTCACCGGGAAATTCCTTCTGCTTTGTCTCGTCCTTTCCGCCGCGCAGGAAAAAACAGGCTCCGACGACGACCACCACAAGAATGAGAAATGCCGCGATTCGTTTTTTGTTTGCTTTCAGCGATAAAACCATCTTCCACCGTTCCTCTCTGTGTGACAACCGCTTCCGGTTGCCTTTCCTGCTCAATACTTATGAGGAACAAGCCGCGGATATGACAAGGATCAAAACTCCTGAAACAGCGGCTCCGCCTCCAGCAGCTCCACCTTTTTCGGCAACGATCCAAAACCGCAAACGGAGATCAGAAGATCGGAAAAGGGCTGAAAATTTACTGACTGAAGCTCTTTTTGGGCCGGACGGAGCCTCCCCTGCTCCCAAAGAAATTCCGCGTTTCGAAAGCCAAGGCGAAACCCCTTTCCCGTGGCCTTCATCATGCTTTCCTTCAGAGTCCACAGGGTCATCAGAGCAGTTCCTTTTTCCGGCGCCGCCTCCAAAAAAGTAAGCTCCGCCGGAGTACAGATCCGCCGGGCCAGCTTCAAGTCATACGGACGAACACGCTCCGCGTCTACACCGATCTCCTTCTCGCTGAACACACAGCAGGCCAGTCCTGTACAGTGAGAAACACTGAATTTAACAGAGCAATTTGAAAAAAACGGCTTTCCGTGCGGGCCATGCGCGATTTGCAGAGAAGAACGGCTTCTCCCGTATTCCCGCTCCATTCCATAAAAAAGCAGCCTCCATGCAAGCTCATGGCCAAGGACGCCTTCTGCCTTTTTGGAAAGGCCGGAAGGCGAATAAGCGGCGGCACACAGCATCTGAACACCTCATTTCTCCGGCTGAGAATCGCTCTGTTCCCTCTTAAATAATCCAGTGGCTCCCTCAGCCCTGTGGATCCGGACATAATAGGTCACGCAAAGCAGCAGTGCCGCTCCAAACCAGGCGGTAACATCCGCGATATAGACGGAAGAAAAACCCATGTGAAATACCTGGGAAAGCAGCAGCACCACGGAAACGCGGAGAAAAAGCTCCAAAGCGCCGGAAATCAGCGGCATTACCGTATCTCCCATGCTTTGCAGAGAAAAGCGATAGACAAATAGAAGCCCCAGGGACCATTCCATGAGTCCGGCCACAAAAAGATAGGGATAGGCCGTTTCGATCACGTCTGTTTCCACACCGGAAACGAAAGCCATGATCATCTCCCGCCCGAAAACGATCAGGACAAAGCTGAGAAGAGCGTTGACGACAAAGGACATGACGATCGCCCGGCGCACCCCCGTCCGGATCCGGTCCATGCGGCCCGCTCCCAGATTCTGGCCAACATAGGTGCCAAGCGACAGGCCGATGATACTGCCTGGCTGCTCCACCAGCCCTACGATCTTGGAAGAAGCCGTATAAGCCGCCACTGCCGTATAACCAAATCCGTTGATGATCCCCTGCAGGAGCATTCCCCCGATGGCCGTCACGGAATTCATCAGCCCTACCGGAACTCCCAGCCGCAAAAGTTCCTTCATCAGCTTTTTATCCGGGGCGGCTTCCCCGGGCTGAAAAGCCATCAGCTCCATACGCCGCAGGACAAACAGACACAACAGGCCGGAAATCAACTGCGCAAGCACCGTGGCCCAGGCCGCCCCCGCCACGCCGCCACGAAATACCATCACAAAAAGGAAATCCAGTCCTACGTTAATTACAGAACTGATCACTATAATGATCAGAGGCGAAAGGCTGTCCCCCAGCGCCCGGAGGATCGCGGCCAGCACATTGTAAAACACCGTGGCCGAAATACCGAGAAAAATAATACGAATATAGAGCAGGGCGTCTTCAAAAATATCCTCTGGCGTATGAAGTGCTTCCAGCAGCAGCCGGGAAAACACCAGGCTGAGCGCGGTGACGATCACAGAGGACAAAACTGCCAGATAAGCGGAATTTGCCACTGCCTTACGTACCCCGGCTGGGTCGCCCGCGCCGAATTTCTGGGAAATCAAAATGGAATATCCATGGGTAAAACCTGTGATAAAGCCAAATACAAAAAAGTGGATCGAACCCGTGGCCCCTGCCGCGGCCAGGGCCTTAACTCCCACGCCGCGTCCCAGCACCATGGCGTCTACGATAGAATAGAACTGCTGAAAAAGGTTGCCCAATAAAAGTGGAGCCGCAAAAGCCAAAAGCAGCTTCACCGGGCTGCCCTTTGTCATATCTCTTACCACACGCCTATCCCCTTTCAAACTACCTTTCCCAAGAATAGCACGAGATGCCCGGCAAAGCAACCAAAAATATGAAAAAGAAAAAACCGCTTAAATCGCGCAGGCGATCCAAACGGTATACTCACAATAAATTTTATGATTCTGGAAAAATGGCCTTATTTCAGCGCCGCGCCGTCCTTGAAAGCATTGCCCACTTTTTTGCCAAACTCGTGGTATGCTCCCTGCATTCCATCGAAAATGATGGGGTGGAATTTGCTCAGATCCACCTTGCCGTTTTCGTCCAGCACACTTTCCTCTGCGCTGACATTTTTGATAACGCCGATATACTTGCCGCCGTCTATGATCTCTTTGAGCTCGCATTCCAGACAAACAGGAAGCTCATTGATAACAGGGGCGTTTACAAAGGCGCTTTTTGTTGTGGTAAAGCCTGCTTTTTCCATTTTGTTCGGTTCATTTTTCGCGGAAACGATTCCCACATAGTCGCAGGCCGCCATATGCTCCACATCGGCAAAAGCCACAGTAAAAGCCTTTGTCACGGCGATGTTGTCGGTGGTCTGATGGCTGCCCAGGTCTATCATTACCTCATTGCCGCCGCAGATGCCGCCCCAGGCGGCATTCATAGCGTTTGGCTTACCATTCTGATCGTAGGTACCCAGGATCAAAACCGGCTGGGGATACAGTGCGGGCTGCACACCTAAATTTTTTCTACTCATAAGGATATTTCTCCCTTGTCTTTTTTCTTCAGTATATTTGCCGCCGTCTATAGTATCACGAACAACGCAATAAAAAACATGACGATCGACGCGATCAGGCAGAACACGCCTGTCCTTGCGTCTTTTCCGCTTTGCGCGGTCTTGATCCAATAAGGGCAGTAAAAAATTCCCAAAACACTAAGCGCTAAACAAAAATATGCGATTGCTGTATCCACAAAAGCCTCTCCTCACAGAAGGAAATTAATTTTCATTTTGGATTTACAACTATTTTATCACATACGCGCTTAAAACGCAATTCAAAATCCATTTCTGGCATGAGATTTTCCCGTCAACAGGTAAATATCACCGAATTTGCGTTGTGAAGCCAAAATCAGGCAAAGAAACTGCAATAAGAAGTCTGGCGAAACACGATTTCCGGAAAATCAGCGGTGAAGGCCGGTGATCATTTCCACCGTTGCCGGGTCATAGTGGGAGAAGAACAGGCTCTCCCCTTCGTCCAGCTTGCGGATCGCTTCCATATCGGGTTCGCTCAGCGCAAAGTCAAACACGTTGAAGTTCTGAGCCATTCTGTCCTTGTGGGTGGATTTCGGGATCACCACTACGTTGCTCTGGATCAGGAACCGCAGGGCGGCCTGGGCGGAGGACTTGCCATACTTCGCACCGATTTCCGTCAGAACGGGATTCGTAAAGAAATCCTTTCTGCCCTCGGCAAAGGGCCCCCAGCTTTCGTGCTGTACGCCGTACTTTTCCATATACTCGTGGGCTTTCTTCTGCTGCTGGAACACATGGGTCTCCACCTGATTGACGGCAGGAGTGACCTCCACGAATCTGCACAGGTCTACCAGACGGTCAGGATAGAAATTAGACACGCCAATGGCACGGAGCCACCCCTCTTTATAGGCCTCCTCCATAGCGCGCCAGGTGCCGTAATAATCATTAAAGGGCTGATGGATCAGCAGCAGGTCGATGTACTCGGTATCCAGCTTTTTGAGAGAGCCCTCAATGGATTTCTTGGCGTTCTCATAACCGCCGTTTGAAACCCACACCTTGGTAGTCAGGAAAATATCGTCACGCTTTACGCCGCTGTTCCTGATGGCTCTGCCCACTGCTTCCTCATTGCCGTAAGCCTGAGCCGTGTCGATGGAGCGGTAGCCCGCGTCCAGAGCGTCCAGCACGCAGCGCTCGCACTCATCATTTGTGACTTGGTACACACCGTAGCCCAGCATGGGCATTTTGATCCCGTTGTTCAATGTTACAAATTCCATTTTGAAAAACCTCCGTAAAATTATTCAGCCAATTTAATATCCAGGAATTTTTCTTCCTGCTGATCCAGTGTCAGTGTCCAATACCGCTTACCCTGATCCAGCTTGCGGATCTGTTCCATTTCACCATCGGTCAATGAAAAATCAAAAATATCCAGATTCTGCTTTTGATGCTCCGGACTGACAGACCGGGGCAGTGGGATATTTCCCTCCTGAATATGCCACCGGAGAATGATCTGCACATTGGTTTTGCCGTATTTCCTGCCAAGCTCGGTAAAAACCGGCTCCTGGATCAAATTGGCATCGCCGTGCCCCAGCGGAAACCAATGCTCCATGCGAGTACCGTAGGCTTTTACCCGCTCCTTCAGCTCCGCCTGCTGAAAATAGGGGTGCCCCTCCACCTGAATGATCTGGGGTTTGATCTCCGCCGCTTCCGCTCTGGTTGCCGTTCCCTTGGGATCAAAGTGGTCGTTTCCTTTTCCCGAAGCAATGCGCTGTTCTCTTGCCCAATGAATGGCGGTAAAGGCAAATTCGGAAATTTGATCCGCGTCGTGAAAAATCTGAACCGCGTTATCGACAGCCGGGCAGCCTGCCCTGCGCCACAAAAAGGTGGCAAGCTGTTCCCGGGTAACGGGATCGTTCACGCCAAATTTCCCGTTCCCTACACCGGCGGTCACGCCTGTTTCCGCAGCCCAGCTGACAGCTTTTTCATAATAAGAATTTTTCACTACATCGTTGAATCCCGATGCGGCGGCAGGCTCCGGGCTTCCCGCCTGTCTGTACAAAACCGTGATAAGCATTGCCCGCGTCATGGTGCTGTTCGGAGAAAATTTTCGATCTCCGGTGCCAAGCATCAGGCCCTCGTTCTGCACATATCCCACTGCCTGCGTATACCAGGCGGCAGGCGGAATATCCGTAAAGCTTACAATCGCCTCTCCGATATGCGCCAACGCGGCCACTGCTGCCAGCACGAGCGAAACCGCTGTTACAGCCAACTGCTTCATAAAATTCATCTCCTTGCTTTTTTTCAGAAGGAAGCATAACAAAATCGAGACCTCAAAAGAAGTCTCGATTTGTTACCAGCTTATTACCTTTTGGTTATGACCGTTTTGCTTTCCGGATCGCCGCCAGGAATTTTTGTACCAGAGGCGATGGCTCCGGTGAATGAAGCAGCCCATAGGGAATGGAATGCTCCCACTCTACGGGAATGACCTTCAAAAGCGGGTGAACGTTTGCCCACATGGGAATGGCCATCAGCACATCGTTGCTGTTTTCGCAGCGATTAAACACATCTACATTGTAAAAATCGAAATCCACAATATTCACCTCCGGGTGATTTTTCCACAGATCGTCCCGAAGCTCGTCCACGTATTTGCTCCAATTCCGCCGCATGAGCAGGAAGTTCTCGCCGTGCAGATCCTCCGCCGTCAGCTTTGTTTTCTGCGCCAGCGGGTGGTGAATGGATACAGCGCAGCACAGAGGTTCTCTGGAAAGCTCAAACCCGGAGCAGCTGCGAAGGTTCAGCATGGTCTCATCAAAAATTCCTGCCACTATGTCAATATTCTGCCCCAGATTTCTAAGGATCTCCCGGGCATTCTCTTCGGTGTTGTCAAAAGGGACGATTTGGAACTTGATTTCCGGGCTTTGGGCGTGAATGGCGGGCCAAAGCTCTACCAGCGCCTGGGCGGGAGTCATGGGAGAAGAGCCGATGCGGATCACATCGGTATCACCCTGCATGGCGTTTTTTGCCCGGCTGACAGAGTCCTTACAATACTGGATCACATATTTTGCGTCCTTGTAAAGAGAAACACCAGCCTTTGTCAGCTGCAGGCCCCGGTGAGTGCGGTGAAATAACTGCACGTCAAGGGCGCTTTCCAAGAGGTTGATCTGCTTGATCACCGCCGTGGGCGTGATGAAAAGCTGCTCGGCGGCTTTATTGAAGCTTCCGGCGTCTGCCGCCTGAAGAAAGGTTTCCAGCTGCGGATTATACATACTCAATACACCAACGCGGTAAAGGAAAACTGCACCAGCTTCCAATCGTTGCCGTCCTTCGTGTAGACCTCCGTAACGGCAAAATGATGGGTAGTCGGTTTACCGCCTAACAGCAGACCGTAATCGCAATCGGTGATCACGATACCGGCGTCTCCCCATAGCTTGGGAGCCTGGCTGTGCAGTACGATCTCAGTAGGCTGGAAAATCTGATCGGTAAAGCATCTCATTTCCTCTTCCAGCCCACATGTTACGCCGATGTGCACAAAACAGCAATCCTTGTGGGCGATCTCCTCCATCACAGCAACATCGGACTGCTCCATCGCTTTCCAAAAGCGTTTTGACGTTTCAATCAGTTTTTCGGTCATGGCGATCACTCCCTGCCAAAATTTACAACTATTATAAACGTCAAGCCACCCGGTTGTAAATAGGCTAGTACCCTTTTCCGATATCCCCGCACTCCAAACAAAAGAAACACAGATTCTTCAAGAAATAACCACGGCTTCAATCAGTCTTTTTCATAGTAAACAAAAACTCGCATTCCGCTATTTCCGCTCCCTGCTTTGGGGAAAAGACGGTATCATATTCCTGAGCACAGCCGGAAAACGCGTAATGGCAGGAAAGCTGTACGCCGTAAAGCTCCAGGGAAAAGTCAGCAAAGGGGGCTTCCAGCTGTTCCGCAAGGTCTTTCAGCTCTTTTTTTGTCCAATCCACCCCGTCTTGGGCCAGCGTAAAGGACATGGCGGAAAGCATGATCTCCTCTTGATTGGCATAGAACAAAAGGCTTTTCTCGTCCTTGATCGGTATTACAGTGCGGCTCTTCAGGGCGACCTCCGTGATCCGCCCCTCTTTTTCCACAAAAGAAAATTGCGGCATTTCCTGGCTTTCCCCTATCGTAATTGTGTAAACGCCGGGCTCCCGCGCTTCGATCCAGTTCCCGGCGCTGTCCAGCGTGTAACGGGTATCGCCGTAATAGTACCATAGGTAACGATCGTAATTTTCACAAAATTCCGCAACGGTAAGCTCTCCCCTGTGCTTTGGCAGCTCTGCCCGAAGCACGGAAAGGAAGAGCGCGAAAAACAGCAGCAGGTAAGCGCCCGTCATTGCGAAACAGCGCCAGTTTTTCGTATCCCGAACTGTTTCCTCGGAATCGTATTCCCAGGAGAGCGTTCCCAGCTTATCGTAGATACGGTAGCATTGCAGCATACGGATCCAGGAATAAATCGGAAGCTGAAAGCCGGTTTTCACAAGCACGCCCCAGGTTCTGGCCAGCGCCTTGCGGTAGGTCAGCCTGCGCCCATCGTTATCCATCACCCGAAGGCCGAAGATCCATTTTCCCGGCGTTGTTCGAAGCAAAGAAAGAAACAACGGCTCCAGAAACAGCATGAGAAGAAGCCCGGCCGCAAAATCCAAAAGATTCTCCGCGCCGGATCGGTCTGTGGCCTGAATATGACATACCAGCAGCAAAAAGATAGTCCAAAGGCAGGCATAAAATGCCAGATCGAACATTCTGGCGAAAAAACGCCGCCAGGGCACCCAGGCCCTTGGAGCCTGATCGGAAAGAAGCTCCGGCGCGGCCTGCATGCCGTTTTGATCCATGGAATCCAGATATTTCTGGGCGTCCAGTGTTTCATACAGTACGCCTTCGTCCCGCATTTCCCGGCAGATCTCCCAAGCCTTTTCCAAGCTTTCCCGATCCGCGGTAAGCTGCGCCAGCTGCCGGTTCAAGACCGTTGTCAAATTCACTGCACCGCTTTGAATTGCCTTGATTTCTTCCAAGGGGATATGCAGGCTTCGGAGAAGCTTGATCCGCTTCAATATCGCAAGATTTTCTTCCGAATAGTCCCGATAACCGTTTTCTTCCCTTGCGGGAGAAAGCAGTCCCTCCGCCTCGTAAAAACGGATATTTGCTCTGGTCATGCCGGAAAGCTCTTCTATTTCTTTGATCGTCATAAAAAGCACCCCCAAAATGACTTTCCTGATACCAAAATACAGTATCAAGCAGGTTTACAGTCAAGCTTTTTTTGATTTTTATCCGGCGAGACTTCTGAATTTTTTCTATGCTTCCAGTATAGTCCTATTGGCAAAAAATGTCTACCGAGAGCTTTCTTAAAAGCAGATACGCGGAGGCAAAATTTACTGCCATATGGCTCCAAAACGGCAGTGCTTAAAAATCATTCCCCAAAAACATGTTGTTGACGTATTTTTCGTTAAACACGGCATTGCCGCCAAGGTTTACATGTTTGGAAAGCCCGGCGATCCGGCTGAGCTCCTGCTTTTCCCTTTGATCCAGCAGCACCCGGGACACGCCGGCAAGGGCCGCGTTTCCCAAAACTCTGGTTCGATCTTCTATCCCCTTGGGAAGCAGACCGATCTCCACGGCGCTTTCCACATTCAAATGGCTGCCGAAACCGCCGGTGATGTACAGCGTTCCAATCTCTTCCACCGTTGTCCCCGCCGTTTCCAGAAGGGTTTCAATGCCCGCGGCAATGGCCGCCTTGGCAAGCTGGACAGAACGGATATCCTTTTGCTCTATGGCGACCCCCTCCGTCAGGGAAAGGGTATCGTCCTCCAAGGCGCCGGTCTCATCGATCTCTCCGTTTTTCAGGCCCGCGGCAATGGCGTCGATCAGCCCGGAACCACAGATCCCCACCGCTTTCGCCTCGTGGATCGTATGGATCCGCAGCTTCCCCTCCTCCAGCCAAACCCGGTCAATAGCCCCGCTGACGCTGCCGCAGCCGCAGGAGATCCCGGCCCCTTCAAAGGCAGGGCCGGCGGCGGTGGAGGTCACATATAAAACGCCGTCTTTCCACAGGGCAATTTCGCCGTTGGTTCCAATATCACAAAGAAGAGAGGTTTCCGCTTTCTGACACATACCGGAAGCCAGCACGGCGCAGGTGATGTCCGCCCCCACAAAAGCATTCATGCAGGGCGGTAAATAAGCTTTTCGACCGGAAAAATCCGCTTCTGTATCAAACAGGGTTTCCGCCAGGAAGGGTGCGTGGGAGAGGCTCTCCGGATCGATCCCGCAGAGCAGGTAAAGCATGGTTGTGTTGCCTGTAATTGCCAAAACGTCCGGCTGTTTTTCTTCTGAAACGGCCTGCCGCATTAAGGCTTCCACACACTCGGTGACCTGAGCCTGCAGCTGAGAAAGTTTCCCCCCCATCGCGGCCTCGATACGGCCCATAACATCGGCTGCTTCTGAGGTTTGCGGATTTAGCGCCGCCGCTGTGCCGATGCACTGGCCTGTTTTCAAATCAAACACCTTCAGCGCGATGGTAGTAGTACCGATATCTACCGCCGCTCCATAGGTTCCCGGCATGGGCCGCAGGGAAACGCTTTGTACGCCCGTTTCCGTTTCAATATCCATGGCTCTGCCGCTATTGGGCAGGAACACGGAAGCATCTCCCAGAATGACCGCCTGACAGGATAACCGCTTCCCTGCTTTTTTTTCCTGCTCATTGGGCTCAGAAACAGCGCCGGAAAGCTCTACGGCGCATTTGCCGCAGTTGCCGTGACCGCCGCAGGGGTGCGGCAGGGAAAAACCGGCCTTCTCCAAAATATCGTCCAACAGAGCCGCCCTTTCAAAAGGGATTTTATGGGCGTTTCCATTTTTCCAAATCGTCAGTTCAAACATCGTTCTCCTCCGGAAGCAGGATCATGCTGAAAAAGGTCACGGTGTCCTGCCCATTGATGTATTTCAAATCGGTATCCTTCGTAGTATTGTACACATCGACGCCGTAGCCCTCCAAAGACGGCATCGCGTTTTCAGGGGAAACACAGGGCTTCCCCTCTTTTTTGGCGCAGACTTTACAATAATGACAGCCGCCGTTGATCAGGTGGAGATATCCTTCAGGCAGCAGGGGCTTTAAGGCCTTTTCCACCTTGCGGCTGATCTTCGCGTGAAGATTTCCTGCTTCCTGCATTCCCTCAATATCAAAGCTGTCCTCCAGTTCAGAAATTGTCTGGTACAGCAGCCCTTGAGGGTATTTTTTGACGGTTTCGATCAGCTCGTCAATATCTCCGGTATCCGGAGGACACATCCAGCAGCGCCCGTAATTTCCGCAGGTATTCTCCGCGCAGACGTCCCGGAAGGCACGGGAGGTCACAATCTTGCTGCCGGGGATCACAGTCGCCTTGGCAGCACCCTCGGCAAGAATCATTTCAACCAGTTTTTCCAGATCCATCGTATCTCACTCCTTAGAGAATTCAACATAAAATCATTCTCCGGTCAATTTTCAAAAAGAAAACCGCATCAAATGAAAGACGTGCTTCATCTAATGCGGTTTCCGAGAAATCAGTCTTTCAAAGCTTCAAAGAAAGCGTTGATAGTATCCCAACTGGAATGAGCGGGAATATCGCAGCCGGAAGAAGGAATGAAATTTTTGTATTTCCCACACTTCTCCAGCAGTTCCTTCGTGGCGGCACGTATTGACTCTGGCGTACCCTGCGCGAACTGAGAAGCGGGATCCACATTTCCCATGCACAGAGCGTCTGCCGGCGCCGCTGCCAGGATCTCGTCCATCTTGACCGCGTTTCCGAAATGATACGCCACGGCGTTCTGAGAGAAAATACTATCCAGCATTCTCGGCACGGCATTGCCGCAGTTGTGATAGACAATACCGAAATTCTCGTCCTGCAAAGCGTCAATAATGCGCTTGACATAGGGCACGGAGAATTCCTCCGCCATTTCGGGATTCAGAATACCGGCAAGGGGCTCCGCCATCATAATGCCGTCCGCCCCCGCCGCCTTCATAGCGGCACCGTACTGGATCAGAAACTCCGTGGCCTTCTCCAGAACGATATGCACCGTTTCCGGTTCGTCATAGCAGATATACATGATCTCCGTCACATCCATCAGACGGCCCGCCAGAGAGAACGGACCGATGGTGCCCGCAAGCAGGGGCTTATCGGTGATGCGCTCCTTCGCCTGACGAATTCCCTCTACGCAAACGCCGATGCGCCCGGCCTCCAGAGAGGGGATCTGCAAAGCCTCGGCTTCCTTTTCATCGGAAACAAGCTGCCCCACAATAGCGGGGATCTCGTTTTTGGAGAATTTTACTTCCGCTCCGAAGGCTTCCGCTTCTACGGAAAGATCCATCAGGCCAATGGCCGTCAAAATATCTGTTTCCTTCGCGATGACCTCCATGGCCTTTGCCTGAAGCTCAGAGGTTTTTACCAGCTGCTCCACGTCTACCCCCAACTTTTGCGCCGCGGGGAAAGACAGAATCGGCAGCCCTTGCCGGGGCTCCGCCTTTGCGGCGTCCCAGAGAAATTTACTGATATTCATTCGCGCCCCTCCCGTGCTTACTGTACGAACGTAAGGGCCATATCCGCAGCGCTGGCAGCGTCTACCGTGTAGCCATCGGCGCCGATCTGCTTGCAGAACTCCTCGTTGACGGGAGCGCCGCCGATCATGATCTTTACGCGGTCATGGATCCCAGCGGCCTCCGCGGCCTTTACCACGTCTTCCATCACGTGCATGGTGGTGGTCAGAAGAGCGGAGCAGCAGATGATATCGCAGTTATTCTCGATTGCGGCATTGACAAAGGTTTCAGGAGCTACATCGGTACCCAGGTCGATCACCTCAAAGCCCTTGCCCTCCAGCATCATCTTTACCAGGTTTTTACCGATATCGTGCAGGTCGCCCTGTACCGTGCCGATACACACCTTACCAACAGACTCCACACCGGCCTCAGCCAGCAGGGGCTTCAGCAGCTCGATGCTCTGGTTCATGGCGCGGGCCGCCATCAGAACCTCGGGAACAAACACCTCGTTCTTCTTAAATTTTTCGCCAATGGAGCTCATACCGCCCAGCAGGCCTTCTTTCAAAATGTCCTGAGGATCTACACCCTCGTCAATAGCCTTCTGTACCAGCTCTTTTGTAGCCTTAGACTTGCCACTTTCCAGCAGCTCTGCAATTTCCTTCAAAATCATGACAAAAGTCCTCCTTGAAATTTTCTGTAAAAGAGTGTATATTTGTAACAAACCCGGAAAACACCGGGGCAGTACCGGGAAATAGTATTCCTTAATAACTGCCAACCTTTTTCACCGTCTCAATAATGCGCTTCATGTTCTCCAAGCTCACATCGTCAGGGATAGAGTGGTCAGAGGAGAAAATATAACCGCCGTTCTGCTTCAGAATGGGAATCTTTTCATTGATTTCCGCAATCACTGCCTCCGCGTTGGGCCACTGCTGTGCATTGATACCGCCGTGGAGAACCAGCTTATCGCCGAATTCCTTCTTGAGCTGGAGAGAATCCATACCGGCCTTGACCTCCAGAGGATTTAAAGCATCTACTCCAGTTGCCACAATATCAGGAACCAGGGTCATTACATCGCCGCAGGAATGAAGTTCCGCGAAAATACCGTGGTCGTGGGCCCATTTCACGCCTCTGGTATGATAGGGCTGCAGCAGATTGCGATACATGGCGGGCGAGAAGAACGTGGTTCCCTTATAGCCCATATCGTCCCACCACCACATTTGGTCGAAGTGATAGCCGGCATCCCAAATGCGGGTAAACAGCTTTTCACAGCGATCCAGATAGGTATCAAACATATCCTGAACCAATTCCGGCTCTTCCATCATGGCGATCAGGGTAGTATCTGTTCCCATCATATGGGAATGAGTCACGTCAAAGCCAAACCAGAAATTGCCGCGGATCCAGTACCCCTTTTCTCTCCATTTATCGAAATTATTTTTCAGCAGATCCCAGGGAATGCGGTCATCGTCCAGGGTCATGCGGGCTTTAGCTTCTTCCCAGGCATCCGCGTCCACCACCTTATAGTCCAGGTTTTCCGGGGTGGATTCCGCATTCTTAAATTCCTTTGTGGTCACGCCCCAGGGCGTGGTGGAAATGATATAACGATCCGTTTCCTCAATGATCTTTTTGGGGAATCTGGGAGAGATATCAATATCGATATGAACTACCTTATCGATATCGAAATACTCAGTCCAATCGGTGTTCTGAGGCATTCCCTCCTGATTCCAGCGCCGAACAGTGGTAAACCAGGGATCATCAGTGATCGGAATACGATCTGCTTCACGGTGTTCAAAGGTTCTCTTAAAACGTTCCCATGTTGTCATGGACATGCTGTAATTCCTCCCAAATAGGTTTGGATGATATCTTCATATTAGCAACGAAAAAAAAGCAAGTCAACCTCCTTTCAAAACAGTGTTCTCTTTTTGACATAGATAATCAATTTTTTGATATCGAGGAGTTTTTCTATGTATCACGAAAATGGTGATTTCGGCCAGGTTCGGCTGGCGAGCCTTGTTCCCACCTTACAAAGCGAAGGGTTATTTTCTCTGCATTCTGTTGGATGGCACAAGTGCAATGACCATTACCAGATCTCTCATCCAGACGGCAACGATGACCATCTGATTTTAATTACGACCGGCGGCTGCGGCTTCATGGAGATTGAGGGACTGCCCTATGAGCTTCCTGCCGGAACCATCGCCTTTATTCCCCGAAATGTCGCAAACCGTTACGGAACCCCCAAGGGTGGCCTTTGGGAATTTTACTGGCTTCACCCCTGCGGAAGCGCCGCCAACAGTTTTTTGGACGCCGTGACCCGACGAGGCTCTTTTCTGAAAAGATTCAGTACGGATCGGGACTATGCCCCCCGTATGGAAAAGCTTCTCTCCCTCTGTACGGAGCGCACGGACGATACCTCTCTCTACCTTTCTCAAAAGCTCAGCGAGCTTCTGCACCTCGCCGCGCTGGATCTGTGCGCCAAGCCGAAGTCGGTCTCCCTTTCCACCCATGTGATCTCCTATATCGAACAGCATTATGACGAGCCGGTAAAGGTGGAGGATATCGCCGGAACCCTTTTTATTTCCAGCGCCCATCTCATCCGGATCTTCAAAAAAGAAAACGGCTGTACTCCCCACCAGTACCTTTTGCGATACCGCCTGCTCTCCGCGGCGGAGCTTTTGAAATTCAGTGAGCTGCAGGTAAAGGAAATCGCGGCCCAGGTGGGCTTCTCCTCCTCCAGTCATTTCAGCAGCTGTTTCTATAAACGGTACGGCTGCACCCCTTTGCAATATCAGGAGCAGGCTTCCATTAAATAGAGGATTTGCGGAAAAAGCCGCAAATATACTGTATTTCGGCCACTTCTTTCCCTCAAACGGCGGCAGATCACGGTCCAGCCCCGTGGGAAACGCTGCTTCCCTGCCTTTCAAAGGCTGTAAGGCATACTGTAATGCTTTTATTGTACCGCAAGGCCGCGTGATCTGACAGAGGACAAACCATATATTTTTTATAAAAAGCATGGGCTGCCGGAAAATTTGACATTGCTGAGCAATGTCAGCGGGGAAGTTAGTTCGGTAAATTGAAATTTAGCGGCGAGGCGCCGCGGCCACTCGTGAAGCGGCTTGGTACGGAAAGCTAATTTCTGACCCGACCGTTGGCAGGGTGGTAAATTGGAATTTGGCGGCGAGGCGCCGCGGCCACTCGTGAAGCGGCTTGGTACGGAAAGCTAGTTTCTGACCCGACCGTTGGCAGGGTGGTAAATTGGAATTTGGCGGCGAGGCGCCGCGGCCACTCGTGAAGCGGCTTGGTACGGAAAGCTAGTTTCCGACCCGACCGTTGGCAGGGTGGTAAATTGGAATTTGGCGGCGAGGCGCCGCGGCCACTCGTGAAGCGGCTTGGTACGGAAAGCTAGTTTCCGACCCGACCATCGGCAGGGTGGTAAATTGGAATTTGGCTCCGCTCACTTCTCGCCTGTCATCCTGAGCAGAAAGCAAGGAGAACCTTGCTTTCTTGGCGAAGGATCTCGTCCTTTGGCTCTTTGACCAGGAATGAAGAGCGAGATCCTTCGTCGCTTCGCTCCTCAGGATGACAAAGGAGAGGACTTGTTCTTCTCTAACGACTAACGACTAACAGCTAACGACTAGTTCGCTAAACTATAACTTTCTGCGCTGCTATGCAGCGCAACCACCATCCAGAATCTAAAAAGGGCGCGCTGCAGTTTTTCTTTCTGCAGCGCGCTCTTTTTTCAAGCTTTTATTTAGGGATTACTTTCTGGGGTTCTTGATCGCGGCCTGAGCGGCAGCCAGGCGGGCGATCGGAACACGGAAGGGAGAGCAGGAAACGTAGGTCAGGCCTACGTTGTGGCAGAACTCGATGGTGGTCGGGTCGCCGCCGTGCTCGCCGCAGATACCCAGAATGATGTCGGGGCGAACGGCCTTGCCCTTTTCGCTGGCCAGCTTCACCAGCTGACCAACGCCCTCCTGATCCAGACGGGCAAAGGGATCGTTCTCATAGATCTTATTCTCATAATAAGAGCTCAGGAACTTCCCGGCGTCGTCTCTGGAGAAGCCGAAGGTCATCTGGGTCAGGTCGTTGGTACCGAAGGAGAAGAACTCGGCCTCTTCCGCGATCTTGTCGGCGGTAAGAGCGGCGCGGGGGATCTCAATCATGGTACCTACCTTGTACTTCAGGTCGGAACCAGCCTCGGCGATGATACGGTCGGCGGTTTCAACCACTGTCTTCTTAACGAACTTCAGCTCCTTGACCTCACCTACCAGCGGGATCATGATCTCGGGCACGATGTGCCAATCGGGATGAGCCTTGTTCACATTGATGGCGGCCTTGATGACGGCCTCGGTCTGCATTTCCGCGATCTCAGGATAGGTGACGGCCAGACGGCAGCCACGATGGCCCATCATGGGATTGAACTCATGGAGAGAGGAAATGATGGCCTTGATATCCTCCACGGTCTTGCCCTGAGTTTTTGCCAGCGCCTCGATATCCTTTTCCTCGGTGGGAACGAACTCATGCAGAGGCGGATCCAGGAAGCGGATATTGACATGCTTGCCCTCCAGGGCCTCGTACAGCTTCTCAAAGTCTCCCTGCTGCATGGGCTCCAGCTTGGCAAGAGCGGCCTTGCGCTGCTCCACGGTATCGGAACAGATCATCTCGCGGATCGCGGCGATACGGTCGGGATCAAAGAACATGTGCTCGGTACGGCACAAGCCAATGCCCTGAGCGCCGAAGGTCACAGCCTGCTGGGCGTCCTTGGGGGTATCGGCATTGGTGCGTACCTCCAGCTGGCGGTACTTGTCGGAGAGCTCCATGATCCGGCCGAAATAGCCGCCGGTGGTGGAAGCGGGCACGGTGGGGATCGCCTCGCCGTAAATGTTGCCGGTGGTGCCGTCGAGAGAAATGTAATCTCCCTCATGATAGGTGCGGCCGTTCAATTCGAACTTCTTGTTGGCTTCGTCCATCTTGATGGCGCCGCAGCCGGAAACACAGCAGGTGCCCATGCCGCGGGCAACCACAGCCGCGTGGCTGGTCATGCCGCCGCGCACGGTGAGAATACCCTGAGAGTAGTGCATGCCCTCAATATCCTCGGGAGAGGTCTCCAGGCGAACCAGAACGACCTTCTCCCCCTTCTGGCCCTGCTCCACGGCGTCCTCTGCGGTAAAGACGATCTTGCCGCAGGCGGCTCCGGGAGAAGCGGCCAAAGCGCTGGCCACGGGAGTGGCGGCCTTCAAAGCGGCCGGATCAAACTGCGGGTGCAGCAAAGCGTCCAGCTGCTTGGGATCGATCATCAGCAGCGCGTCCTCCTCGGTCTTCATGCCCTCGTCGATCAGATCGCAGGCGATCTTGATGGCGGCGGTGGCGGTGCGCTTGCCGTTTCTGGTCTGCAGCATGTACAGCTTGCCGTGCTCCACGGTAAACTCCATATCCTGCATGTCGTGATAATGATCCTCCAGGGTCTTGCAGACGGCCTGGAACTGAGCAAACGCCTCCGGGAACTTCTCGGCCATCTGTGCAATAGGCATAGGAGTACGCACGCCGGCCACAACGTCTTCGCCCTGGGCATTGGTCAGGAACTCGCCCATCAGCTTCTTTTCGCCGGTGGCGGGATCGCGGGTGAAGGCCACGCCGGTGCCGCAGTCATCACCCATGTTGCCGAACGCCATCATCTGCACGTTGACGGCGGTACCCCAGGAATAAGGGATCTCGTTCATCATGCGGTACACGTTGGCGCGGGGGTTGTCCCAGGAACGGAACACGGCCTTGACGGCGCCCATCAGCTGCTCTACGGGATCCGTGGGGAAATCCTCACCGATCTTGTTCTTGTATTCGGCCTTGAACTGGTTTGCCAGCTCCTTCAGATCCTCGGCGGTCAGCTCGGTATCCTGAGTGACGCCCTTCTTTTCCTTCATCTCATCGATGAGCTGCTCAAAATACTTCTTGCCCACTTCCATAACCACATCGGAATACATCTGGATAAATCTTCTGTAGCAGTCATAGGCCCAGCGGGGATTGTTGGACTGCTCCGCCATGACCTGCACCACTTCCTCATTGAGGCCCAGGTTCAGAATGGTGTCCATCATGCCGGGCATGGAAGCGCGGGCGCCGGAACGAACGGAAACCAGCAGAGGATTGGTCTTATCACCGAACTTCTTTCCGGTGATCTCCTCCATTTTTCCCACATACTCCATGATCTGGGCCTGGATCTCGTCGTTGATCTTCCGGCCGTCCTCATAGTACTGAGTGCAGGCCTCGGTGCTGATGGTGAAGCCCTGGGGAACGGGCAAGCCGATCTTGGTCATTTCCGCAAGGTTCGCGCCCTTGCCGCCAAGAAGCTCCCGCATGGACGCATCGCCTTCGCTGAACAGGTAAACGTACTTGTGGCTCATTGGTATCTACCTCCTAAAAGTGTTCAACCGGACAGATGAACTGGCCTCCGGGTGACAGCAAAACATGCCGTTCGGAAAGCTCTTCAGCTTGTCCGCACGGTATCTTTAGAAAATTATACCAAACTCTTCCGAAAAATTCCATAGGGAATTCAAAGAATTTTTCAAATTTTTTTTGCAAAAATCGCGAATCCCCGGTTTCTCTGCCTGTCCCACGCAAAAACCGGCAAAATACCGCTTGAAAAAACCAACCGCTGCTGGCATAATAACATATAGACCATTCCTTGAGAACCCCGGCGGGCAGGAGCCTCCTTCCCGCCCTGTCTTTGTGTTCTGAAGAGTAAGCGTACTTGTTTTGGGAAGGCGGAAAAGCTATGCTGGATTTTATAAAAAAAAATCGTCCCCGTTCGGGAGGCTCTGTGGAATTTATGATCGTCGGTCTGGGAAACCCCGGCAGGCAATATGAAAACACCAGGCACAATGCCGGCTTTATGGCCTTGGACCGCATTGCGGAGAAAGCTCACACTGAGATCAAGCGTATCAAATACAAGGGGCTGATCGGGGAAGGCGTCCTTTCCGGGAAACGGGTGCTGTTGTTAAAGCCCACTACCTTTATGAACCTCAGCGGGCAATCCGTACAGGAGGCCATGAGCTTTTACAAGCTGACACCGGAGCAGGTCCTGATCCTGTTTGACGATATCAACCTTTCCCCCGGGAAGCTGCGGATCCGCAGGAAGGGCAGCGACGGCGGGCACAACGGCATGAAGAATATCATTTATCTCTCCGGCTCTGATCAGTTTCCCAGAATCAAGCTGGGAGTGGGACAAAAACCGCACCCCGATTATGATCTGGCGGACTGGGTGCTTTCCAGGTTCACCTCTCAGGAGCTGAAGGAGCTGTCTCCCGCTCTGGACAACGCCGCGGCCGCGGCAGAGCTGATCTTAAACGGCGAGCTGGACCGGGCGATGAACCTTTATAATTGAGAGCCGAAGCTTCTTTATGATCTGCCGAACATAGATACCTGAATTTTGAAAGGAACTGCCATCGCCTATGAAACTGATCAGCAATGGGCTGAAGCAATGGCCAGAATATGCCGCCCTGTCCCGGGCGGTAAAGGAAAACGCTTTACCCGGAGCCGTTACCGGGCTTTCCGGGATCCATAAATGCTGCGTGATCAGCACGCTTTGCGAGGAAACCGGGAAAAAGGCCCTGATTTTGGCCGCCGACGAGGCGGAGGCTCAGCGCTTCTGCGAGGACTTGCAGGCACTGGGAAGAAGCCCTGTTTTTTTCCCGTTCCGAGATTTCGGCTTTCGGGACGCCGCCGGAACCTCTCACGAATACGAACGGCTGCGACTAGAAGCGTTGACAAGGCTCCTGAGCGGCTCCTGCGACTGCGTAGTGGCCTGTATCGACGCGGCGCTGCAGTATACCATGGGTCCGGAGGAGCTAGAAAAGCGCCTGTTTCACCTGGAAGCGGGCAAGGAAACTGAAATTGAAGAGCTGTTGTCCGCCTTGGTCGCCTGCGGCTACGTCAGAGAGGAACAGATCGAGGGCCCAGGCCAGTTCAGCCGCCGGGGCGGCATTGTGGACTTTTTTTCTCCCGGCAGTCAAAGCCCAGTGCGGGTGGAGTTCTGGGGAGACGAGATCGACTCCATCTCCTATTTTGACACCGCAACACAGCGCCGCACCGATCCGGTGGACACGGTAACGCTGGCCCCCTGCGTGGAGGTGATCCCCGATGATCCGGCTGCGCTGGCCGCTAAAATTGAAAAGCTCGCTTCTTCTCTGCGGGGGAAAGCCGCGCCGAAAGCAAAAGAAATTTTACAGTGCGAGGCGGAAAAGCTGCGAAACGGGCTGCACCTGGGCTCCCTCGATAAATTTATCACTCTCATCTATCCGGAAGTCTGTACCCTTTTTTCCTATTTTTCGCCGGAGGACAGCCTTCTGTTCTTTTCAGAGGGCAACAAGCTGAAGGAGAGAATGCGCACCGTCTTGTGGCAATGGGCGGAGGATCTGAAGGCGTATCTGGCGGAGGGGATCCTCTGCAAGGGGCTGGAGCTCTACACCGGTTCCTGGGAGGACGCTTTATCTGTTTCTCAGAAGATCCCTTCCCTATATCTGGATCTTTTTGCCAGGGGCAGCTATGAGGTACCCACCAGGACCCTTTTGAACATGACGGCCCGTCAGCTTCCTGTCTGGGGCGGCGGCACGCAGCTTTTGGCGGAGGATCTCTCTTCCCTACTTTCCCAAGGCCGGGCCTGCGTGGTGCTGGCCGGCACCGCCAGAGCCGGAAAATCCCTGGTGGAGGATCTGAAGCAGGCCGGGCTTCCCGTCTCTTATCTGGAAGCCCCCTCCACTGCCGCCAGGGGAACCGTCACTGTCACGGAGGGAACACTTTCCGCAGGCTTTGACCTGCCCGGCGGCGCTTTTGCCCTGATCACCCATGGCAGGCTGATGGCGGCAAAGGTCAAAAAGACAAAACGGGAAAAAAACAGCAAGGAGATCTCCAACCTCTCCGAGCTTTCTCCCGGAGATTACGTAGTACATTCCGCCCACGGCATCGGCGTGTTTGAAGGGATCCACAAGCTGGAAATGAACGGGATCGTCAAGGACTATATCAAGGTGCGCTACGCGAAAAACGACACCCTGTATGTTCCCGTCACCCAGCTGGACATGGTTTCCAAATATATTGGCCCCCGGGAGGACGCAAATGTCCGCCTGAGCAGACTGGGCGGCACTGATTGGCAGCGGCAGAAAACGAAGGTGCGGGCCGCCGTAAAGGATATCGCCAAAGATCTGATCCAGCTTTACGCCCAGCGCATGCAGCAGGAGGGCTACGCCTTTCCGCCGGACGGAGAATGGCAGTTTGATTTTGAATCTCATTTCGAGTTTGAGGAAACGGAGGATCAGCTGCGCTGCGTCAATGAGATCAAAGACGACATGGAACGGAATGTTCCCATGGATCGGCTGCTCTGCGGCGATGTGGGCTTCGGTAAAACAGAGGTTGCCCTGCGGGCAGCCTTCAAGTGCATCGCCGCCGGAAAGCAGTGCGCCATATTAGTCCCCACCACCATTCTGGCCTGGCAGCATTATCAGACCATTCTACGGCGGATGGAGGGCTTCCCTGTAGACGTGGAGCTGCTTTCCCGTTTCCGCACCCCCAAGCAGCAGGAGGAGATCCTGAAAAAGGTAAAGCGAGGCGGCATCGATATCATTGTGGGCACCCACCGGCTGGTATCAAAGGACGTGGCCTTTCACGACTTGGGCCTGGTCATTATCGATGAAGAGCAGCGCTTCGGCGTGGCGCAGAAGGAGCGGCTGAAATCCCTGTGCAAATGCGCCGATGTGCTCACCCTTTCCGCCACCCCCATTCCCCGCACGCTGAACATGGCCCTCTCCGGCATTCGGGATATGTCGGTGATCGAAGAAGCGCCCTTAGACCGGCACCCGGTACAGACCTATGTGCTGGAATACGACACCGGCGTGCTGTATGACGCTATTCGGAGGGAGCTGCGCCGGGGCGGGCAGGTATATTACCTGCACAATGATGTGGCCTCCATCGCCCGGGTGGCCGCCCGGATCCAGCAAAGTATTCCCGAGGCCCGGGTAGGCGTTGGACACGGAAAAATGAACGAGGAAGAGCTTTCAGAGATCTGGCGGCAGCTTTTGGACCACGAGATCGATATTCTGGTCTGTACCACCATCATTGAAACAGGGGTGGACGTGCCTTCGGCCAATACGCTGATCATAGAAAACGCCGACCGCATGGGGCTTTCACAGCTGCACCAGCTGCGGGGCCGGGTCGGGCGCAGCAACCGCCGGGCCTATGCCTACCTGACCTATGCCCCCAATAAGGTGCTGACGGAGATCGCCCAGAAGCGGCTTTCCGCCATACGGGAATTCACGGAATTCGGCTCCGGCTTCAAGATCGCCATGCGGGATCTTGAAATTCGCGGCGCGGGAAATATTCTGGGCGGCGAACAGCACGGGCATATGGAAACAGTGGGCTATGACCTGTATATCAAGCTGCTGGGAGAAGCGGTGAGCCTGATGAAAGGCGAGGAAGCCGTTCGCCCGGTGGACGAGGGCTGCCTTGTGGATATGCAGATACAGGCCCATATTCCGGAGGACTATATCAGCAGCACCAACCTGCGGCTGGATGTATACCGGCGCATTGCCGAGATCCGAAACGCGGAGGACGCCATGGACGTTACGGACGAGCTGATCGACCGGTTTGGAGAGCCGCCCGCTTCCGTAAAGGGCCTGCTGGACGTAGCGCTGCTTCGAAACACCGCCTCTCAGCTGGGGCTTTCGGAAATCAAGCAGCAGGGAGACGCCCTGTTCCTTTATAAAAAGGAATTCGACCTGGAGCAGGTGGGCAAGCTGATCCGGGCCATGAACGGCAGAGTGATGCTCAGCGCGGGAAGCCGCCCCTATATCAGTGTAAAAATCGGCACGCAAACGCCCCTGGACGCGCTTTCCGATATCCTCAGCGCCATGGAGGCTTCAGAGCTTGGCAGTTAGTTGTTAGTTGTTTATGAAGAAGGACCGCGTCCGCTGAATTGGAATTTGAAAGGAAAATAAAAATGGCAATTTCAAATATAAAAGAAATGATCAGCAGCGATATTCACAAGGTTTGGGAAACTGTTCTGGCTGTCGATGCCTATAGCACATGGCGCAGCGATATCAGTAAAACCGAGGTCATAAATCAGGATCAATTTATTGAGTACACAAAGGAAGGATATCCCACCAAGTTTACCATTACCGCTGTGGAACCATATAAACGATGGGAGTTTGATATGGAAAACAGCAATATGAATGGGCATTGGATCGGTACTTTCACTTCCAAAGGAAAGGAAACTCAAATTGACTTCACGGAATGTGTCACCGCCAAAAAGCTGATCATGAAGCCGTTTGTAAAAGCATTTTTGAAGAAGCAGCAGATGCAATTTGTCAGCGACTTAAAGAAAGCGTTAGAGCGGTAAATTGAAGCCTTACTGATAAACAGCAGGAAGCTCTTGCCTCCCCTAAACTAGAACCCCTCAGTCACGGCTTTGCCGTGACTGCTCCCTTTCAGGGGAGCCAAGGGTAAGTGCTAAACTATAATTTACCCGCTCCTGCCTTGCCCTTCATTGCTAATTGCTCATTCCTCATTGCCCATGATATTTGCCCTTTTTTTGATTGCGCTGCGAAGCAGCGCCTCCACCATCCAGCACCCAGCATCTAAAATATCTGCAACCCTGAAATTTCTTCTAAAACTTTTTCCCTTATTTGCTGTAGACAAATTCGGGAAAATGCGATATAATATTTCTCGTTCTGTGCAGCTTGCTGCAAATTCCACATTTTTGAAAGGCATGATATTTTATGAGAAACACTTTGAAAAAAGCATTTGCCGCCCTTTTGGCCGCGGCTCTGTGCCTGAGCCTTGCAGGGTGCTATGACGAAAATAAGACCTGGGCAGCCAAGAAAGGTGACACCACTCTTCCCATTGGCAGCTATATCTACTATTTGAACAGCGCTTATTCCGAGGCCATGGCGAAGGTGCCCTCCGGCGATGAGGTAGTGAAGGCCACTATCGAGGAAAAGGACGCGGAAACCTGGATCAGAGAACGGGCGGAAAGCTATTTGAGATCCTTCTACTTCGTCAACGAAAAATTTGACGAGCTGGGTCTGGAGCTTACGGAGGACGACATCGCCTCTATCGACAGCAATACAGACAGCTTCTGGTCCTATTATAAGACCGGCTTTGAGGGAATGGGCATTGCGAAAGAATCTTTCCGCACCGCTTTTACCCTGTACAACACCCGGCAGGAAAAGCTTATGTACGCCATGTACGGCAAGGACGGCGAGCTGGAGCTTTCCGATGATGACCTGAAGGCTTATGTGACGGAGAATTATTACAATTACCAGTATTTCTCCGCTTCCCTTTCTACCACGGACGACGACGGGAATTCCCAGGATCTGACCGATGAGGAAAAAACCGCGCTCAAAACCAAGCTGGAAGCCTATGTAAGAGATATCAATAAAGGCGATATGACGCTGGAAGAGGCTGCCACGGATTACGCTGAGAAAGAGTTGGGCGGCGCCGACAAAACTACCTATTCCGCTCCCTCCCCCACCCAGATCACCAATTTGAACGAATCGATCCGTACCGGCATAGAAAGTGTAAAGGATAACGAGGCCGTTTTTGTAGAGACTTCTTCCTCTTACTTGGTAATTTTTCGTCTTCCCATTGCCGATGGCTTTTCCGATATGATCGCTGAGGAGAGCGGCAGAAACAGCCTGATCTCCAGTATGAAGGGGAAAGAATTCTCCGAATATGTTTTGGAGCAGGGTAAGTCCACCGAGGGCATTGAGATCAATGAGGCTGCTCTCAAGAGCGTCAAGCTCAGCTCTATGATAAACGATAACAATAAGAACGGAACCTCCAGCGCTTCTTCCAGTGAAGCTTCTGATGAAAATTCTTCCGTGGAAAGCAGTGCTTCCAGCACTGGTTCTGATTCCTGATCACCTGACTTTTAAGGGGCGGTTTTTACCGCCCCTTTTTTCTGTAGAAAAATACAGAAAAAGACAAAGAAACGACACTGTCTGAAAAATACCAAAAAAAGGGGTTTCCCTTTTGACATTCCTTTCCAAAAGGGATATAATAATTTATTATACCTGAATGAGAAGGCGGTCTCTCCGCTTTCCTGAAACACAGGCCCCTATTCCCTGTTTTTCGTTCTTTCAGCGGATCATACAGGTAAGACTGGAGGTGAAAGGAATTTGGCAAAAGAAACCATGCAAGCCGTCAATGAGGCGGAAAAATCAGCTCATCAGACGGTAGCGCATGCCAAAGAGGAAAGTGAACGGCTTTTGGCGGACGCTCAGGCACAGGGAAAGAAGCTGATCGCTGACGCGGAGAAGGAAGCCAAAAAAAGAGCCGATGTGCTCTGCGGCGTAGCCCGTGCCGACGCGGAAAAGCAAAAAGCGCGTTCTGCCAAAGAGACAGAGGAAGAACAGGCGCGCTTGAAAGAAACCGCCGCTGCTTCTCTGCTCCGGGTAGAAGAGGAGATCAAAAAAATCGTACTGGGTCAGTCTGAAAGGAGGTAGCTCATATGGCGGTACTTGAAATGAAGCGCATCAATATTTACGCGTTGAAAAAAAGCCGCAAGAAGCTTTTGGAGCTGCTTCAACGCCGGGGTGTACTGGAACTGAACACGCCGGAGCAGGCCGAAGAATACTTCTCAAAAACCGATACCGATTCCGCCCGGCTCACCTTTGAAAAAAACATTCAGCTTCTGACCGGCGCCGTGGCAATTCTGGATAGCTTTTCTCCGCCAGAGAAGGGATTTCTTTCCATGCTGAACGGCCGAACGCCCATTTCCGTAGCGGACTATGACGCTACCGCGCAGGAGGCTCCCGCCATCACGAAAATTGCGTCCCGTATTACGGCTCTCAGTAAAAAGATCACCGACAGCGAGGCGGAGATCCTGCGTCTCAGCGCACAGATAGACGCTTTAGAGCCCTGGCTGAACCTGGATATTTCCATGCGTACCATCAGCACCAATTCCTCCAGCGTCTTTATCGGCTCCTTTCCGGAGGAGTTGGCGGAAGAGGAACTGAAGGCGCGGCTGGCCAAGGCCCTGCCGGAGGTTTCCGCCCTGGAGGCTGAGATCGTCAGCAGCCAGCCCCAGCAGACCTGTGTTTTTCTGGTTTGCCACGGAAAATACGGCATGCAGGTGGAGGCGGCTTTACGGGCGATGGGCTTTACCTACCCCGCCGCCCCCTCCAAGCTTCCTCCCGCCCAGCGGGTAAAGGACTTGCAGGAAAGGATCCACACGGCGCAGACAGAAATTGACGCGGCAAAGGAAGAGATCGTTTCTTTTTCGGACAAGCGGCAGGCAATGCTGTTTACCACGGATTATTATACGATGCGCGCCGAAAAATACCGGGTTCTGGGAGAGCTGTGGCAAAGCCCCCATGTGTTCCAGGTAACAGGCTATATTCCCGCCGAGGACGCGTCCGCGCTGGAGCAGGAGCTGGAAAGCAAATTCCAGGCCTGCGTGGAGCTGGAGACCCCCGATGAGGACGAAAACGTGCCGGTAAAGCTGAAAAATAATTTTCTCGCTGCTCCCGTGGAGGGCGTGGTAGAGGGATACAGCCTGCCGGGGAAGCATGAATGCGACCCTTCCTTTATCATGTCGCTTTTCTATTATGTGTTGTTTGGCATGATGCTTTCCGATGCGGCTTACGGCCTTTTGATGGTGCTGGGCTGCGGGTTTGTGCTTTGGAAATTCAGAAATATTGAACCGGGGCTGAGAAAATCGCTGAAGATGTTTTTCTACTGCGGCATTTCCACCACCTTTTGGGGTGTGATGTTCGGCGGATATTTCGGAGACGCTGTTCCCGTGATCGCCAAAACGTTTTTTCATTCTGATTTTACGATCCCGCCCCTGTGGTTCGCGCCGCTGGACGACCCCATGCGGCTGTTGATGTTCTCTTTCCTGCTGGGCGTCATTCACCTGTTTACCGGGCTTGGCGTACAGTTCTATCAGCTGGCAAGACGCAAAAAATTCGCGGACGCGCTGTACGATGTGGTGTTCTGGTATTTCCTGGTAGGCGGCCTGATCCTGCTGCTGGTGTCCACGGAGATGTTCCAGGATATGGCGGGATTGAGCCTTGCCATGCCCCCCTTTGTCAGTACCCTGGCTGCGGTTTTTGCCGGCGTTGGCGCTGTGGGCATCGTTCTCACAGCCGGAAGGGAGTCCAAAAGCATCGGCAAGCGCTTTCTGAAAGGGCTGTATGGGCTCTACGGCGTTTCCAGCTATCTCAGCGACATTCTTTCCTATTCCCGTTTGCTGGCTCTGGGGCTTGCCACCGGAGTGATCGCCACGGTATTTAACCAGCTGGGCAGCATGATGGGCGGCGGCGTGTTTGGCGCGATCTTCTTTATCATCGTATTTGTAATAGGCCATGTGCTGAACCTGGCCATCAATCTGCTGGGCGCGTATGTCCATACCAACCGGCTGCAGTACGTGGAGTTCTTCGGCAAATTTTATGAAGGAAACGGGCGCAAATTTGCGCCGTTTACCGCAAATACAAAACATTTCAAAATTACGGAGGAAAAGTAAATGAAATTCGATTGGAACACTATGGGTATCGTTTTTGCCCTGACGGGCGCTATTCTTGCCACCTTCATGGGCGGCATCGGCTCCGCCATCGGCGTGAGCATGACCGGCCGGGCCGCCGCGGGCGTTGTGACCGACGATCCCAGCAAATTCGGCAAGGTGCTGATTTTGCAGCTTCTGCCCGGCACCCAGGGTATTTACGGACTGCTGATCGGCTTTGTCACTCTGACCCAGATCGGTATTATGGGCGGCTCTTCCGAGATCAGCCTGATCAAGGGGCTGCTGTATCTGGCCGCCTGCCTGCCCATGGCCATTGTGGGCTGGGTTTCCGCCCTGCAGCAGGCAAAGGCTTCTGTTTCCAGTATTGCTCTGGTCGCCAAAAAGCCTGATCAGTTCGGTAAGGCTATGATCTTCCCCGCCATGGTCGAGACCTACGCCGTGTTCGCGCTGCTGATCTCTATCCTCGCTATTTTCGGCATCAGCGGTCTGGCTCTGTAAAAAGCCCTGTCTGCCCGCAAGCCATTGCGGAGAACATGAGGAAGGAGCAATACCATGACCGGACTGGAAACCATACTCAGTCAAATCAACAATGATGCCCGGCAGGAGGCAGACGAACTGCTGGCCTCCGCCAAGGAGAAGGCCGGCGCCATTCTGGCCTTCGCCAAGGAAGAAGCCGACAAAAAGACTCAGGATATTCTGGAAAACGGTGAGAAAAAAGCCCAGGATATACGGGAGAGGGCCGCTTCCGCCGCCGAGCTCGCACGCCGCAACGCCATGCTTGCTTTTAAGCAGCAAATGATCCGCGATACGATCGACAATACCAGGACCTCTCTGGAGGCTTCTCCGGACAACGAGTATTTTGCCATGCTGCTGCGGCTTGCCGCCCGCTTCGCCGGAGAAGGCAAGGGAGAAATGCGCCTGAACCGGCGGGATCTGGAGCGTTTGCCGGAAGGCTTTGAGACACAGCTGAAACAGGCTGTCCCTCAGGCGGAGATCACCATTTCCAAGACACCCTGCGATATCGAAAACGGCTTTCTTCTTGTATACGGCGGAATTGACATCAACTGTACCTTCCGGGCTATCTTTGAAGAAGCGGACGGTGAGCTGCGAGACATTGCCAGGAAAATCCTTTTCCCCGCTGCCCGCTGACTTAGCCAGAAGGGCGGATCGGTGGTTTCGCCCCTCTATTCAAACCAAGAGAAAGGAAGTAAGCCATAATCATGAGCAATGATTATATCTATGCGGTGGCCAGGGTACGCTCCAAGGAGCTTTCCCTGCTGAGCCGTCAGGACATAGACCAGCTGCTTTCCTGTAAAACCTATGAGGAGTGTCTTCGCGTTCTCCACGATAAGGGCTGGGGTTCCGGCACGGAGGAATCCGCGGAAGCTTTGCTGGCGGCTGAGGAAGAAAAAACCTGGGCCTTTATTCGGGAGCTTACCGAAGATCTCTCCCCCTTCAGCCCACTGCTTGTTCCCATCGACTACAATAATTTGAAGGCCGCTATCAAATGCGTTGTCACCAATACGGAACCGGCCGATGTATTTTTACCCGGCGGCGCCATAGAGCCGGAGATCATGCTCCGCTGCGTGAAGGAGAACGATTTTTCCCCGCTCCCCTCTGCCATGGCGGAAGCGGCCGATCAGGCCTACCACACCCTGCTGCATACAGAGGACGGTCAGCTTTGCGATGTTATTCTGGACCGGGCCTGCCTGATAGACGTGCGGGAAAAGGGCAAGGCCGCCGGCCATGAGGTTTTGGAGCAGTACGCCGAGCTGTTGGTGGCGGTTTCCGATATCAAAACGGCAATGCGCGCCTGTAAGACTAAAAAAAACAGGGCGTTTCTGGATTCCGCCCTGGCCCCCTGCTCCACTCTGGACCTGAACGAGCTGGCAGCGGCGGCCTGCAAAAACCCGGAGGACATTTTCTCTTATCTTGCGGCTACGCCCTACAGCGAAGCGGCGGAACGGATGAAGGAATCTTATTCCGCTTTTGAGAAGTGGTGTGATGACCGGGTCATGGCCTTGATCCGGGAGCAAATATCGAACCCCTTTACAGTAGGCCCCCTGTTCGCCTATGTTCTTGCCAGACGAAGCGAGATCGGCAGCGTGCGGATCATTCTTTCCGGCAAGCTCAACGGGCTGGACGAGGGCATGATCCGGGAGAGGATGAGAGACACCTATGTATAGGATAGCAGTATTGGGAGACCGGGACAGCATTTACGGCTTTGCCTCGTTGGGGCTGGATATTTTCCCTGTTTCCGACAGTGAAACAGGCGCCCGCACCCTGCGGAGCCTGGCAGAACGGGACTATGCCGTCATTTATATCACAGAGGCTCTCGCGAAAGAGCTGGAGCCGGAGCTGGAGCGTTATCGGGAAGCTCCCCTGCCCGCCGTGATCCCGATCCCCGGTGTGCGGGGAAATACCGGCATGGGGATCCGCATGGTAAAGAAATCTGTAGAACAGGCCGTTGGTTCCGATATTATTTTTAACGAAAAATAAGCCTTGCTCCAAGCAGCAAGCAATTAAATTTTGAAACGGGTGATCGAGAAACATGAGTAAAGGCACCATTAAAAAAGTCGCCGGGCCTCTGGTTATCGCCAAGGGGATGCGAGACGCCAATATGTTCGACGTGGTACGCGTCAGCGATAAGCGCTTGATCGGTGAGATCATCGAGATCCACGGCGACGAGGCCTCCATTCAGGTCTACGAGGAGACCTCCGGTCTTGGCCCCGGCGCTCCGGTGGAATCCACTGGAGAACCATTAAGCGTAGAACTTGGGCCCGGCCTGATCAGCAGTATTTACGATGGAATTCAGCGCCCGCTGGACGATATTATGAAGGTTTCCGGCAACAACCTGCAGCGCGGCGTGGAGGTACCCTCCCTGAAGAGGGAAACCAAATGGGAATTTGTGCCCTGCATGCAGGCCGGAGATCCTGTGACCGGTGGCGCGATCATCGGCACCGTGCAGGAAACCGAGATCGTTTCCCATAAGATCATGGTTCCGCCCGGGATCGTGGGAACGCTCAAGGAGATCCGGACCGGCAGCTTTACGGTTACGGAAACCGTTGCCACGGTGGAAACACCGGACGGGAAGGAGGTTCCCGTTACCCTGATGCAGAAGTGGCCGGTACGCCGGGGCCGCCCTTATCAGGAAAAGCTTTCTCCGGACATGCCCCTGATTACCGGCCAAAGGGTTATTGATACCCTCTTCCCCATTGCCAAGGGCGGCGTGGCCGCTGTTCCCGGCCCCTTCGGCAGCGGCAAAACAGTGGTGCAGCATCAGCTGGCAAAATGGGCCGAGGCCGATATTGTGGTTTATATCGGCTGCGGTGAACGGGGAAACGAAATGACCGACGTGCTAAACGAATTCCCCGAACTGGTGGATCCGAAAACCGGCTATTCCCTGATGAAGCGCACCGTGCTTATCGCCAACACCTCCGATATGCCTGTGGCAGCCCGTGAAGCCTCTATTTACACCGGTATCACCATTGCCGAATATTTCCGGGATATGGGCTATTCCGTGGCACTGATGGCGGATTCCACCTCCCGCTGGGCTGAGGCCCTTCGGGAAATGTCCGGACGCCTGGAGGAAATGCCCGGTGAAGAGGGATACCCCGCCTATCTGGGCAGCCGCCTTGCGCAGTTCTATGAACGGGCCGGACGGGTCATTACCCTGGGCGGCGAAAACCGGGAAGGAGCCCTTTCTGTGATCGGCGCGGTTTCCCCTCCCGGCGGTGATATTTCCGAGCCCGTTTCCCAGGCGACCCTGCGCATTGTCAAGGTGTTCTGGAGCTTGGATTCCTCTCTTGCCTACAAGCGTCATTTCCCTGCTATCAACTGGCTGACCAGCTACTCTCTGTATCTGGATACCATGGAGTCCTGGTTCGTTTCCCATGTATCTTCGGATTGGGTCACGCTGCGCACCCAGATCATGCGGCTTTTGCAGGACGAGGCCGAGCTGGACGAGATCGTACAGCTGGTAGGTATGGATGCGCTTTCCGCCCCTGACCGCCTGAAGCTGGAGGCCTCCCGCTCGATCCGCGAGGACTTCCTCCATCAGAACGCTTTTGACGAGGTGGACACCTACACCTCCCTGGAAAAGCAGTATGATATGATGCGGTTGATTCTGGAATACTATGAGAAATCTCTGGAAGCGTTAAATGGCGGCGTGGATATTGAAAAGCTGATCACCCTGCCGGTCAGAGAGCAGATCGGGCGCTTCAAATATACTCAGCCCGACAAGCGAAAGGAAACCTTTGAAGCGGTTTCCGCGCAGCTGGAAAAAGAACTCGACGAATTGAAGCAGACAAAGGAGGACTTCTAATGCCTAAGGAATACAGAACGATCCAGGAAGTGGCCGGTCCTCTGATGCTGGTTCGGGACGTGGAGAACGTGACCTACGACGAGCTGGCGGAGATCGAGCTCTGGAACGGAGAAAAGCGGCGCTGCAAGGTGCTGGAAATCAACGAGGGAAACGCCCTGGTACAGCTTTTTGAAAATTCCACCGGTATCAATCTTTCCAATTCCAAGGTGCGCTTCCTGGGCCGTAGCATGGAACTGGGGGTCAGTGAGGATATGCTGGGCCGTGTTTTTGACGGCCTGGGCCGTCCCATTGACGGCGGGCCGGAGATCCTGCCCGACCGCCGGGACGATATCAACGGCCTGCCCATGAACCCGGCTGCCCGAAACTATCCTCAGGAATTTATTCAGACAGGCGTTTCCGCCATCGACGGCCTGAACACTCTGGTTCGCGGCCAGAAGCTTCCCATCTTCTCCGCCAGCGGCCTTCCCCATGCCCAGCTTGCCGCGCAGATCGCCAGGCAGGCCAAGGTACGGGGAACTAACGACCCCTTTGTGGTGGTGTTTGCCGCCATGGGTATCACCTTCGAGGAATCCAACTACTTTATTCAAAGCTTCCAGGAAACCGGCGCGATCGACCGCACCGTAATGTTTGTGAACCTGGCAAACGACCCGGCGGTAGAACGTATCGCCACACCTCGCATGGCTTTGACTGCGGCAGAGTATCTGGCTTTTGAAAAGAATTACCACGTGCTGGTCATTCTGACCGATATCACAAACTATGCCGACGCCCTGCGGGAAATTTCCGCCGCGCGGAAGGAAGTGCCCGGGCGCCGGGGCTATCCCGGCTATATGTACACCGACCTTGCTTCTCTGTACGAACGGGCCGGCAGACAAAAGGGGAAAAACGGCTCCATTACCCTGATCCCCATTTTGACCATGCCGGAAGACGACAAGACCCACCCCATTCCTGACCTGACCGGTTATATCACCGAAGGGCAGATCATTCTGAGCCGTGAGCTGTACCGCAAAAACGTGGCGCCGCCCATCGATGTGCTCCCCTCCCTGTCCCGTTTGAAGGACAAGGGCATCGGCGAAGGAAAGACCAGGGCCGATCACGCCAGCACCATGAACCAGCTGTTTGCCGCCTATGCCAGAGGCAAGGAAGCGAAAGAGCTGATGGTGGTTTTGGGCGAGGCAGCTTTGACAGAGATCGACAAGCAGTACGCTCAGTTTGCGGACGCCTTTGAAAACGAATATGTTTCTCAGGGCTATACCGCCAACCGGGACATTGAGGAAACGCTGGATATCGGCTGGAAGCTGCTTTCCATTCTGCCCAGAAGCGAGCTGAAGCGTATCAACGATAAATTCCTGGATCAGTATTACGGAAAGGTGTGATGACCCTTGGCAGGCACACAGGTAAATCCTACCCGTATGGAGCTGACGCGGCTGAAAAAGAAGCTGGTCACGGCTACCAAGGGCCACAAGCTGCTGAAGGATAAGCGCGATGAGCTGATGCGGCAGTTTCTGGAAAAGGTTCGGGAAAACAAAGCTTTGCGGGAACATGTGGAGCTGGGCATTCAGGCTGCCAATAAAAATTTCCTGCTGGCCCGTGCCGGAATGCAGGACGAGGTGCTGAACACCGCCCTGCTGGCGCCGAAGCAGAAGGTCAGCCTGGAAAGCGGTGTGGAAAACGTGATGAGCGTGGAGATCCCCAAGTTCACCTTCAAAACGCGCACCCCCGATGAAAACGACATGTTTTCCTACGGCTTTGCCTTCACCTCAAGCGACCTGGACGACGCGATCCAGTCTCTCGCGGATATATTTCCCGATATGCTCAAGCTGGCGGAATGCGAAAAATCCTGCCAGCTCATGGCGGCGGAGATCGAAAAGACCCGCCGCCGGGTCAACGCCCTGGAGCATGTAATGATCCCGGACCTGCAGCGAAATATCAAATATATCACCATGAAGCTGGACGAAAACGAGCGTTCCACCCAGATCCGGCTAATGAAGGTAAAAGATATGATGCTGGCACAGGCCCACGGGTACGATACTCTCTAATGTGGAAAATCCGAAAAATGTATTTCTTTCCATTTTTTCGGTTATCCTAACAAAACATTCATTTTATCAGGAGGTACTTTTCATGGAAGCTTATGTATGCGATGTATGCGGCTATCGCTATGATCCGGAAGCGGGAGACCCCGATAACGGGATCGCCCCCGGCACCAAGTTTGAGGACCTGCCGGAGGATTGGGTCTGCCCCATCTGCGGCGTTCCGAAGGATCAGTTCTCGAAGGAATAATGTTTTAAGCGGTTTCCTTTTTGGAAACCGCTTTTCCCTTTCCTCAAAAAATTTTCGGCATAAGAACCTCATTGCGGATAGAAAATTTCTGTGATAGAATTGTGTTGTTTTCAAAATATTTGGAAAGGAGAGAGCGCTGTGAGCAAAATTATTTTGCGCCCTTTTGAACCTGGGGATTACGGCACCTTCGCCTTGTTTTACCGGGAGCTGCACCGGCTCCACGCCAAGGCCATGCCGGAGCTGTTTCGCCCGGAAGCCGGACTGCCGCCGGAAGATGTATTTTGTGAAGATCTGCAAAAGGCTGACCGCAGTATGTTTCTGGCTGAAGTGGACGGTAAGCCTGCAGGAATGTGCGTTGTGATGTGGAAGGAGCTCCCCGATGATCCGCTCTATCCTCTGCTGCCCCGAAAAACCGGCCATATTGACGATTTATATGTTGCGCCGGAATTTCGCCGGAGAGGAATTGCCAGTCTGCTGTATCGAGAGGCGGAACGCCTTGGAAAGGAGCGAGGTGTTTCTCACCTTACGCTGATGGTCTGGTCCTTTAACGAGGGCGCTATGGAGCTATACAAAAAATTGGGGTTCTCCCCTGTTTTGATCAATATGGAAAAGAAGCTGGAAAACAATGCGGGAGTCAATGTGTAATGAATCTACGTGTCTTGACAGAAAAGGATCATAATGTTTTCGCAAAGTTTTTTGCCGATTTACGCCATTCTCATCATGAAGCGCTTCCTCACATTTTTAAGGAAAAGCCATACATTCCCACGGCGGAAGTATTTTCCAAGATGCTCTCAGACCCAAATTGCGTGCTCTTCGGCGCAGAAAAGGAAGGAAAGCTGCTAGGATTTTGTCAGCTCAATTTCAAGGAAAACCCCGATATCCCCGAATATCCCATCCGGCCGGCAAAGATCGCCCATATTGAGGAGCTTTATGTCGCGCCGGAATTTCGGAATCAGGGTGTTGCCACTGCGCTGATTGGTGAAGCTAAGCGCCAGGCACGAAACAGGCATGCCGCAAAGCTGACTTTGATGGTATGGGATTTTAATAAAAACGCGATTGCCCTATACCGGAAGCTTGGTATGACGACCACCTTTTGTCAGATGGAAGAAATGCTCTGACAACCTCTTATTCTATTTATTTTGCAGAAAGGAATGTTCGATTTATGAAGCTTGGAATCATTCAGCCACCTAAGGCAGAAAGCCTGGAGTATGCCAAATCACTGGGCCTGGATTTTGTGGAGTTCGACTGCAACCCTACCGCCTATTTTGGCCAGCCTATGGCGGAAATCACAAAGGAAAAGGAAGCCATTCGCACCGCCAGCCAAAAGACCGGTGTGGAGGTGGGCGCCGTAGGGCGCTGGGCAAGCTCCATTCTTGACAAAGAAGGCAATGTGATCCTCGAGGAATGGGAGGAAGTAAAAGCCGTGATCGATTTTGGCGCCTATCTGGGAGCCAAATATTATCTGTGCAGCGTGGCCTATGTGAAAGAGCTCTCTTACTACAAGAATATTACAGCCGCCATCAAAGTGCTGAACCAGATCGTATCTTATGCCAAAGAGCGAAACATGGAGTGTGCCATTGTCAACTGTGTGATGGGTGATAACTACATTCGCACCCCGGAGCAATGGAGGCTGGTGCTGGACGAGGTGCCGGGACTGGGCATCAAATACGACCCCTCCCACAGCTTTGTTCACGGCGGGCAGAACGGCGCTTATCTGGAAGAGGGCCTTGCCTGGGGCGACCGTTTCAAATACTGCCACATCAAGGGCGTGATCCAGCGGGGCGATTCCCGGGAAATTAACCACTGGGCCATGCGCGGCCTGATGACGGCCTATCCCGAGGCCAGGGCCGCTCTGGAAGCTCATATGGGAGAAGAGAAAAATGATTGGTACGATAATCCCCCGGCGGGTATTGACGCCATCAACTGGCGGGCCTTCTTCGCCATTCTCTATAAATACGGCTATGACGGCTATCTGGCCATAGAGCCCCACTCCGCCACCTGGCTTGATGAGAAGGGTGAAAAGGGCATTCGCTACACCATAAAATACATGCGGGAATTGATGATCCTGGATTGACCGCTTCACAAAAACACCTCGGAAAATGTTTCCCGAGGTGTTTTTTGTCAGTACCCGAAATCACTTGGAACTCTGCTTAAAGAAATTCAGGACTCTTTTACCAGCTCTTTTGCTTGTTTTCCGCTCATATGCTGAATAGAAAGCTCTAACACACACAGCGTGTTTTGAAATTTCTTGATCTCTTTTTCCCTTTCAACTATCTCAACCGCTGGAGAATATTTTTCCGCCAGAAGACGTATCGCACGCAGAGTCTCCTCGCCCTCCAGAATATGAAGCTTACCGAAAACGATCACGCTTTTGTAACAGGTCGTATATTTTTCCGGAATTACCGTGTCCTGTAAAACTACGCAAAAAGATGCTTTCTCACAGCCCTTGATCGCGTCCACTTTATGGCCTGTCTTCGCGCCATGAAAATAAAGGCAGGAGTCATGATACACATAGCTTAACGGCACAGCATAAGGGTAGCCTTCCTCTCCCAGCAGAGCTAGCACACCGAAACTACCATTTTTCAGGAGTTGTATGCTTTCCTCCCTGCTCAGCAGTTGTTTTTTCTTCTCATTTCCCGGAACATAAAATTACCGCCTTTCTAAAATTATTTTTCCTTCTATTCCTTCCGCTGCCGCTTTCCCATTTTTCTCCAGCTGAGAAAACCGTAAATGTCATTTACAAAAAACAGGAAAAAGCAAACGATCACGGAAATATAGGTGCTGTCTTCCAATACGGCCAGCGTCCACAAAAGGATCAAAACAAGGTCATTGGCCGCATAGGCAAGAGCATAACAAGCGCTGCGGCGAAAGGTCAGATACACCGCCAAAAAGCTGGTGGTGACCGATAGCGTGCTGGGAAGCAGATTGGCCGTGTTGAAGCTTCGCAGAATGAAATAAAACAGCAGGGTGACAATAGCCGCCAGAAAAAGCATGAAGCCAACCTCTCTTTTTTTAAGGCGGTTTACCGTTACCTCAGCCCGGTTTCCTTCATAAGGGTGCCTCAGCCAGGAAATCAGCGCAAACAAAGCCATCGGAGCGGTCATACCCAGATAGGTGATCATTTCCCCGTAATAGGAAAAAGTATAGGAAATCACACCGTAAAGCAGGCTGAACAGGATCATGCAAAACTGTCCGACAGGGTTGCCCTTGGCATTGAGAAGCAAAGAAACCGCCCCCACCAGCGAAGCACACAGCACAAGAACATTTTCCCGGTCAAAAAACAGAAAGGAAAGCAGGATCAAGCCTGACGAGACAGCCCACAGAAGCAGTTCGCCTTTGGAAAAATAGCGCCGCAGTGATTTTAGAACCACCCTTCCCCAGCTATGAATACGGACTCGCATTTTTGAAAGCATAACAAATTTCCCTCCAAAAAAAGCATTCGCCCGCACATCTTCCAAGACCTAACGATGTGCCGCGAATGCTTTTGCATTTCCTACCCGGTGGCAGTTTACTTTATTCTGATTTCACGAAGTGCCTCTCATGGCATATTCTTTCAAAAAGCATATCATAAAAAGAGAGAGCTGTCAAATTTCCTTTCTTTTCCTTACACGAACCTGTTCAGCAATGTGAGTGACTCACAAATAAATTATAGTTTAGCGAACTAGTCGTTAGCTATTAGTTGTTAGTCGTTAGAGAAGAACAAGCTCTCTCCTTTGTCATTCTGAGGAGCATAGAAAGCTATAAGCTTTCTTGACGAAGGATCTCGCCCCTAAAGCCCTTCAAAAAGGCCCGAAGGACGAGATTCTTCGCTTCGCTCAGAATGACGCACCTCGCCGTCGGTCGGGTCGGAAACCAGTCTCCTGCACCCAACAGCTTCACGAGCAGGTGCTGCGGCACGCCGCAAATTCCAATTTATCTGCTTACTAACGGTCGGGCCAGAAGCTGTTCTCTTACACTCGGCAGCTTCACGAGTGGCTGCGGCACCTCGCCGCTAAATTCCAATTTATCTCCCTGTTCCCCAAAACGACAGGTGAAACGTCCTTGATTTTTTACAGCTGGCCGCCCACAACAGGAAAAGAGAAAACTCCTCTTTCATATCCCCAAGTAAGGATCGGGGTCTACCCGCACGCCGTCGTAATATACTTCGTAATGGAGATGGTTTCCGGTGGAGAAGCCGGTAGAGCCCACATAGCCGATGATCTGCCCCTGTTCCACATACTCCCCCACGGAAACAGCCAGGGAGCTGCAATGGGCGTACCGAGTGGCAAAGGTGCTGTTGTGCCAGATCAGTACATTATTTCCCCAGGAATAGTGATAGTCCGCGGCAATGACCTGCCCCGCCTGAGTGGCCACGATGGGCTCACCGTAGTCCGCCCAGATATCCAGGCCCATATGGGGGCCGTCGTCAAAATCATAAATATCCCCAAAATGACCGATCACATGGTCATACCCTACGCCGGGAAGAGGCCAGCGAGGGGTAAAACCCTCGTGCATACCGGGAGTATCTGGGTTGACCAGCATTCCACCGTTTCCGTTGGAGGCCGCTTCCTCATTTTTCTGGCGGATCATCTCCTGGATCTGCTCTTCCAGTTCGGCGTCCTCTTCCTCATTGGCGCTGATGGCATTTCTTGCCTGGGCCTGATCCGCCTCCAAACGGGAAATAAGCTCTTCATTTTCCGCATACAAAACCTTCAGCTCACCCTGGGCAGACTCCAACTCCTTCTTTATTGTGGTTTCCTCCGCCCGCATTTCCTGAAGCCGTTCCCGATCTTCCTTTGTCTTTTCCAGATACTCCTCAATTTTTGTGAGAAGCTGCTGATCGTGCTTTGTCACACAGGATAAAAGCTCCGCCTTCATGGTAAAATCCGTGAAGCTGCTGGAATTCAGCAAAATTTCCAGGGTGCTGATGGTGCCGGATTTGTAAAGCGTATTGATTCGCTGGGCAAAAAGATCGATGGTTGCCTGATGCTCCTTGCGGGAAGCCTCCAGCTTTTTCTCCAAAACACCGATTTCCCGATCCATGACCTGAATGGATTCCCGGGCGGTATCGATTTTTCTCTCCAAAACGCTGATTTTTTCCTCCAGCGTTTTCTGATATTCCAGCGCCTTGGCCTCATCGTCCTTCAGCGTTTCGAGCTTTGCTTCCAGCGACTCGTTTTCCTGACGAAGAGCCTCCTGCCTTTCCTTTACCTCATCGATGGTTTCCGCCATAGCTTGTCCCGGCAGCAGCAGGCACAATACCAGAACTGCCGACAACAGCCGAAACCATTTTCTTCCTTTCGCGCGATTCATATAAAAAGCCTCATTTCCCGTAAAAATTGCCATCGCTGGCAGAGAAAGCCATAAAAGTAACAATCTTGTAATACAGTATAACACAGCTTCCCTTAAAAAGAAAGTTTTTTCTGCAAAAAGGCGAAAAGATATTGACAATTCCCGTCTCCTGCGATAAGTTTTTAACAGGTCAACTAATGATTTTATTTCCCTGTTTTACAATCCTGCCAGGAAAGGAAAAAAGCGATGATCACCTTACAAGAAGCAAAGCCCGGCAGCAGCTACCGGGTGGAGGGGCTTACCCTGCCGATCGATCTGGAACGGCGGCTCGAAGCGTTGGGGCTGATCGAGGGCTCTGAAATTTTTGTTCTGCGAAAGAAGCGGCAGGGCGCGATGATCGTAAAGGTCAGAGGCACCCGCTTTGCGGTGGGCTATGGGATCTCTTCCCATATTTCTGTGGAAAAAGGAGGAACCGGCCATGGCGCATGAGCTGTCTATCGGATTTGTGGGAAATCCAAACTGTGGAAAAACCACCTTGTTCAACGCCTATACCGGCGCCAACCTGAAGGTGGCCAACTGGCCGGGCGTCACCGTGGAGAAGAAGGAAGGCAGCTTCCGCTTTCACGACCAGGAATACCGGCTGGTAGACCTGCCAGGCACCTACAGCCTGACCTCCTACACCATGGAGGAGCAGGTGGCAAGGCAGTACATATTGAGCGACGAGGTCAATGTGATCATCGATGTGGCGGACGCTTCCGCTTTGGAGAGGAATCTCTACCTGACCCTTCAGCTCATCGAGCTGGGGAAGCCGGTGATCCTTGCCCTGAATATGATGGATATTGTGGAGAAGCGGGGCATGGAGATCGACCTGCATCGTCTGCCGGAGATGCTGGGGATCCCGGTGATCCCCGTGTCCGCCAGGCGAAAGACCGGGCTGGATATTCTGATGCACGCCGCTGCCCACCACCAGAAGCACGGCCATGATCTGCCGCTGATCCACCACCACGGGGACGGCGCAGATGAGCCGGAAAGCCGGACAGAGCAAACGCGCCACAAGCACCAGCATCACAAGGAATTTGCCATGGTTTACAGCGATGAGATCGAGGATAAGATCGACCTGCTGATCCCTTTGCTGCAAAAAAAATATCCCGAGCTGCAAAACTATCGTTGGCATGCGTTGAAGCTTTTGGAGCACGATAAGGAAATTTCTTCCCATTATCCGGTGGAATGCCCGGAGGCTCTCGGCAAAAGCTATGAAAAGGAGATCATCAATCAGAAGTACGATTTTATCGATGAGATCATTCAGGAGGTACTGGTAAACAAGGAGAAAAAAGCTGCCGTTACCGACAAGGCGGACAGCATTCTGACCCACAAATGGCTGGGGCTGCCGATTTTTCTATTGATCATGGCCCTGGTATTCTTCCTTACCTTCACCATCGGAGACTGGCTCAAGGGCTATTTTGAAGCGGGCCTGGAGTTCTTTTCCGGCGGCGTGCGGGCCGGACTGGAGAGCCTTCAGGTCTCTCCCCTTATTGTTTCGCTGCTGGTGGACGGCATTATTGCCGGAGTAGGCGGGATCCTCACCTTTTTGCCCAATATTTTGATCCTTTTTCTGGCTTTGGCCTTTTTGGAGGACAGCGGCTACATGGCGCGGGTCGCCTATGTGATGGACGGCATTATGGGAAAGCTGGGGCTTTCCGGCCGCTCCTTTATCCCCATGGTGCTGGGCTTTGGCTGTACCGTTCCCGCCATTATGGCCTCTCGGGCCCTGGAAAACAAACGGGACCGCTATAAAACCATGCTCATTACGCCCTTTATGTCCTGCAGCGCGCGGCTTCCCATTTACGTTCTGTTTTCCCAGCTGTTTTTCTCCCGGCACGCCATGCTGGCGGCCTATTCCATGTATCTTTTAGGGTTACTGGTAGCCATTTTGTGCGCCTTTCTCCTTCACATTTTTGACAGAAAGCACACAAAAGAAAATTCTCTGCTCATTGAACTGCCGGAATACAAGGCCCCCAGCGCCCGAACCATCTTCATCTATGTGTGGGAAAAGGTGAAGGATTATCTGACGAAGGCGGGAACCACCATCTTTATCGCTTCGATCCTCATGTGGTTCCTGCTGAATTTCGGCCCCAACGGGTATTCCGAGGATATGTCTCAAACCTTCGGCTCCATGATCGGGCGGTGGATCGTCCCCTTCTTTGCCCCTATCGGCCTGGGCTTCTGGCAGATCGTGGTGGCGCTGATCGCGGGAATCTCCGCCAAGGAGGTGGTGGTATCCTCCTGTGCCGTGCTCTTCGGCATTTCCAATATCAATTCCGCCGCAGGCATGTCAGCCATTTTAAGCAGCCTGGGCGCTATGGGCTTCGGCCCCCTGAACGCCTATGCCCTGATGACCTTCTCCCTGCTCTATGTCCCCTGCGCCGCCACCCTTGCCACTATCAAAAAGGAAACGGAAAGCTGGGGCTGGACCGGGCTTGTGGCCCTCTTCCAAATCTGCGTCGCCTGGGGCGTCACCTTCCTGGTTTATCATATCGGTTTGCTGTTTGTGTAGCTTTGTTCTGTTCAGCGTTGCCCAATAAATTCAAAATACAGAAGGAGGCTTTCTATGCCCGGAGCTCTATCCACGATCCTGGTCTGTCTTTTGATCGCTTTTGTCCTGTTTCTTTCCCTGCGAAAGCTTTGGAAGGATAAGAAAAACGGAAAAACCTGCTGCGGAGGCGGCTGCCAGGGCTGTACACGCTGCGGAGAAAACAACAAAAAGCAAAAGCTACGCTAAAACAAAAAATTCACCCCATCTGCCGAAGAAGTTCTCTTCTTTCCGGCAAATGGGGTGATTTACTGTATTAAAATGCGGAACCGCATAAAAATAACAGCTTCTATTCCGGTTTATACTTTTACCTGGCTATCAGGAGGCTGTATCACTCTCTTCATTGACATAAGTAATTTGATTCCCTATCTGCAGGGTCACATAGCGGTCAAAGAGTTTGTCGAGTGTTGATGGCAAATCAGTTCCCTCCGCTCTCTCCACGAGCACATGGACCAGCTCTGCCAAAACCTCATCCTCGATTTGTTTCTCTTCTTGCAAGGAGATTAACACCTGAGCCATAAACCGGCTTTTAGCTATGTTTTCAATCCTTTGCTGCGTCATCCATGCAATCCATTCGTCCTGAGTAAATTCAATCTGTGAGCATAATTCCAAATTTTCTTCCAGATCCCTCTGAAATGACTCTGATGCCGAAGCAAACTTTTCTTCCATCTCTTCCTCAGAGGGATAAAGCCCCAAATCTTTGGCCTGTTCATAGGTATAGAGATCTCGTGCTACTTCAAAAATGAGCTCCTTTTCCGTTTTTTCCGGTTTTCGCCAGGTCGGATCTGCTGGATTTCGCTGAATCCGATTTATTGCCTGTTTGTAAATGACCTGATCCCGAGTGATAGGAATCTCCTTATAGTATCCTACCACTGCCTGTCCATTGGAATTTGCAGTATTTATATCAAAGGAAATATCCTCGTTGCAAATTCTTTTATAAGTCTGTCCGGCAATTCGAAGCTCTTTTACAAAGTCGCTCTCCACACCGTTAGCAGAAAATACGGCAGCAGAAATACCGATCCCCAAGACCGCTATCAAAGTGATTGCAAGAAAAAGTTTCTTTTTAATAGTAACCACCCGCCTCTAAAAGAGTTTCTTCCATAAACCAAAAGATAAAAACATTCTAATCTATATGTAATAATATAGTACAAGAATCACAAAAGATCAAGTGCTGATCGGGGGCTTTTGTTGACATAGCCGAATTTCTTTGCTATCCTTTATCCATTTTATGAAAGTAGTTAACCCAATCACCAATCATGTGTATTTCTACGAATCAGACTGGTAGCTGTTCAATGGATATCACTCTCTTTGTACGCAAAAGTGCCGTGCATGAAAACTCATGCACGGCACTTCTAACGACTAACAACTAATCTCTAACAACTTATTTCACCAAGCTGGCGATCTCCTCGGCGAAATTATCCTCGCGCTTCTCCAGGCCCTCGCCCTTTTCAAAGCGGGTGTAGCCGGTGATCTTGATGGAGCCGCCCAGCTCCTTGGCAACGGTATCGGTGTACTGCTGCACGGTCAGCTTGCTGTCCTGCACATACTGCTGGTCAACCAGGCAAATCTCCTTGAAGAACTTCTGGAGACGGCCCGCCACGATCTTTTCGGCAATGTTCTGGGGCTTGCCTTCGTCCATGATCTGCTGGGTGAGGATCTCCTTCTCCTTCTCCTTGCGATCGGCAGGCACGGCGGCCTCGTCCAGATACTCGGGATTCAGGGCGGCGATCTGCATTGCCACGTTGTGGGCATAGGCCTTAAAGCCCTCAGAGGCGGCAATTTCCTCAGTGGTATCAAACTTTACAATAACGCCGATACGGCCTCCGCCGTGCACATAGGAGGTAACGGCCCCCTCATAACGTGCAAACCGGCGAACCTTGATATTCTCGCCGATAGTGAGGATCTTCTCCTTCAAAAGGGCGTCTACCGTAAGCTCAGAGCCGGCGGCCTTGCACTGCAGCAGGGCTTCCACATCGGCGGGGTTCTGCTGGATAATGGTATCGGCGCAGGTCTTTACAAAGGCCTGGAACTCGGCATTCTTGGCCACAAAGTCGGTCTCAGCGTTGACCTCGATCACCACGGCCACCTTGCCGCAGTCGCTGACAGTGGCAAACGCCACGCCCTCGGCGGCAATGCGCCCGGCCTTCTTTACAGCGGCGGCAAGGCCCTTTTCCCGCAGGAAATCAATAGCCTTCTCCATATCGCCCTCAGAAGCGGTAAGCGCCTTTTTACAATCCATCATGCCGCAGCCGGTTTTCTCACGAAGAGCGGCAACGTCTTTTGCGGTAAAATTCATACTATATTTCTTCCTTTCCTTCAGCTCCGCACTTTACCGGAACCAAAACCTGATTTTGAGATTCTTATTATATTACGGCCTGTCCCCTTACTCCTGCTCGGAAGCCTCTTCCACTTCTTCAGGCTCCTCCGCGTCGCGGGCGGCGGCGCCCATCTGGCCCTCACGGCCTTCGATGATGGCGTTGGCCATGGCGCCGGCAATCAGCTTGACCGCGCGGATCGCGTCGTCATTTCCGGGGATCACATAATCGATCTCATCGGGATCACAGTTGGTGTCCACAATGGCGACGATCGGAATATGCAGCTTGCGGGCTTCCGCCACGGCGATCCTTTCCTTGCGGGGATCGACGATGAACAGAGCGCCGGGGAATTCCTTCATATCCTTAATGCCGCCCAGGTATTTTTCCAGCTTTTCGATCTCCAGCTGAAGCTGAGAAACCTCTTTCTTGGGAAGCAGCTCAAAGGTGCCGTCCTCTTCCATTTTGCGCAGCTGAGCCAGACGCTGAATCCGCTTGCGAATGGTGGAGAAATTGGTGAGCATACCGCCCAGCCAGCGAGCGTTTACATAGTAGGCCTCCGCGCGCAGGGCCTCTTCCTTCACAGATTCCTGAGCCTGCTTCTTAGTGCCGACAAACAGCACACTCTTGCCCTCAGTGGCCAGATCGCGCACGAAATTGTAGGCCTCTTCCAGCTTCTTCACCGTCTTCTGCAGGTCGATAATATAGATGCCGTTGCGTTCGGTGAAGATGTAGGACGCCATTTTGGGGTTCCATCTTCTGGTCTGGTGGCCGAAATGAACGCCGGCCTCCAGAAGCTGCTTCATAGATACTACTGCCATGTTTGAAAACCTCCTTGGTTTTTCCTCCGCTCCGCCGTTTATTTCGGGGATCCCGTGAGGCGGAACGTGTGTATTTTAGCCTTGATATTATAGCACAGCATTTCCCCGGAAGCAAGGTTTTTTTCAATTTTTCACGGCTTAAAAAGAGATTTTATCCAAAAGCTTTTTCAGCTTTCCCGTTTCCTTCTCCCCCTCCGGCTTTTGGTAGTTGACCAGCATGGTATCGTCGCCGATCAAAGAGATATCCTTCCAGGGGATCACAAAATCCGGCTCTCTTCCCAGCAGTCCGAACAGGCGGAGTCTGCCGTATACCACCACTGCCGTCAGCGCCGCGGTATGGGTATCGAGCTCCACATCGGAAACAAAGCCGATCCGTGCGCCGTCCTTTACATTGATAACTTCCTTGTTTCGCAGTTCTCCCATTCTACAGTTCATAACGCACCCCTTTTTCCTTACAGTCTGCCTTTCCAATGGTATGCCGCCTTTTCACGAAAATTGCATTTTCCTTTTTTCAGTGGTATACTATATGAAAATTTCAGATTCCGGGAAAGGTTGGAACTAAAATGAACATTTGGCATGATATCTCCCCGAAGCGCATCAACGAAAATGACTTTTTCGCTGTGATCGAGATCACCAAGGGCGGAAAGGCCAAGTATGAGCTGGATAAGGATACCGGCCTGCTCCGGCTGGATCGGGTGCTTTACACCTCTACCCATTACCCGGCAAATTACGGCTTTATTCCCCGCACCTATGCCAGCGACGGCGACCCGCTGGACGTGCTGGTGCTCTGCTCGGAAAACATTCTCCCCATGTCTCTGGTGCGGTGCTACCCCATCGGCGTGATCATTATGGACGACGGTGGTAAAAAGGACGAAAAGATCATCGCCATTCCCTTTGACGATCCCACCTACAACGGGTATCAGGATCTCAAGGAGCTGCCTGCTCACATCTTTGACGAAATGCGGCATTTCTTCTCTGTTTATAAGCAGCTGGAGGCTGGAAAAACCACGGAGATCAGCGAGGTCAAGGGGCCAAAGGAAGCAAAGGCCATCATCACCTCCTGCCTGGAGCGGTACTTAAACGATTTCTGCCGGTAAAAAATTTTTTGAAATACGGTGAGTGTTTTTCTCCCCCGCGTTGTATAAAGAATAGAACCTGAACCGGTGAAAGGGGGAACTTCCATGAAACCCAGGAAGACTTTGAGGGGCGCAGCCCTTATTGCAGCTTTGCTTATGTGCCTGTGGGCCTGTGAAAACGGCGATCCCGCAGCAGACCTCTTCCGTGAGGTGAAAAGCATGCAAAAAACCGTGGTGCAGTGCGAAAAAAATCCCGACGGCCAATGGAGACTGATGGTGGCAGAAGAAAATGAGCTTGACTTTCTCAACTGCTCCACGGTAGATGAGACTGCCGGTGCTCTCACCCCCGGCGCAGTTGTGGAGATCGCAGGGGTAACCGTCATACAGCAGACTCACCCCGGCCGATTGATTGGCGAAGCCATCAGCGTCACGGTATTGGAGCCGGGCCAGGATTTTATTGGGTTGTATTTAGACATTCTCGACGCACTCTATGACGAAGAAGCAGAGCTGAATCCCCAGGGCTCCCCGGATTTCAGCATCACCTATGCCCTGGATCTCACTGAGGTCCACAACCTGAGCAAAGAGGAAAAGCGTGGCCTGGTCTATCTCTTTTACTGCTCCCACGACACGGACTGGGAAACGGGGGTGCAGCCAGCCGGGGCTTGTTTGGCCACCCTCCAGGAGCTTACGGAGCGGGGTGAGATCGATGAAAAAACCCATCGCTTTGAACAAGGCATTCTTTTCACGATCCGGGACGAGCCTGTCCAAGGCGAAAGTTTCTCCTTTTCCGCAAAAAAATGGCGCAGCGAATCGGAGACCGTCAGTCATGATCACTGCACCGCCAGAAAAGACGGAGACAGCTGGACCTTTGACGGGCTCACCTGAAAAGCTGTCGGGTTTTTCCTGCCAGCGGAGGAGGAAACGGCTTCCACCAAAAAATCTCCCAAGGCAACGATGTTTTTTGATCCGGCAATTTATCTGGAGGAAAGAAGGCGCACACACATGAAACAAAGGAAGCTCTTCCGTGCTCTGTCTCTTGCTCTGCTTTTCATACTTCTCCTTTCCGCCTGCGGAAGCGAAAGCCCTCCGCCTGCTGCCGGGGGAAGCGCTGTAAGCGACCCCGCCCTGAAACAGGAAAGCTCCCAACCGGCGGTTGTTACCATGGAAATGAAAATCTGTACTGTAAACGGCAGCAGCGTTCGGGGCGTTGGCCTTTCGGAAACATATCCCGAGGCTTACTGTTTCTCCTGTACGCCGGAGCAGCTCAGGGGCGCCGACGCCGTTTTGCCCGGCATGGTGGTGGAGATCAGCTTTGACGGAAACGTCATGGAGACCTGGCCCGCCCAAATTCAGGTGGAAACGGTAACGCTGAAGGAAAGGCAAACGGACTATTTTTCCCTGTACAAAAAGATTCTGGAGGATTTGTATGGGGAAGACCCGGGGCTAAACAGCGGCGCGGAATACTTCGGCTTTGACCTTGCGGAGATCGGTGCTCTCAGCGCCGGAGAAAAGGCGCTGCTTGCCTTTGACTTTTCCGCGGAGCACAACGCCACGCCCCTGGAGGGGACCTTACAGGAGCTGATGGAGCAGGAGTATATCGACGAAGAAGCCCTCTATTGGGAAAATGGGGTCCATTTCACCATCAATGAAGAAAAAATTGAGGGCGATACCGTTTCCTGCTCCGTCAGGAAATGGAAGGGCGGCCTGGGAGCCGTGGGATATCCCGTTCGCGCCACTTGGGAGGAGCAGGAGGGCTGGAGCTTTGAAGAAATGGGCGTTGTGTGGATGTCCTAAAGCGTGTTCCCGAAACTGAAGGCCGAAAAATTTACGATAAAAAACCGGGCGGTTTCCGCCCGGTTTTTGCTTTCCTGTTTTCCTGCCGCCCTTCTCTGCCTTTTCAGCGAATCTCGCATTTGATCTTTCCCAGCGCGCCTTTTTCCAGCCTTGATACCTGAGCCTGAGAGATGCCGATCTCCCCCGCCACCTCCATCTGGGTCTTACCGTCCAGGAAGCGCATGGAGAGAATGCATCTTTCCCGTTCGCTTAAATTGTGGATCGCCTGCTTGATGGCGATCTCCTCCAGCCAGTCTCCGTCATCGCTGCCGTCCCCTACCTGATCCATAATATAGATGGTATCACCGCCGTCGGAAAACACCGGTTCATAGAGAGAAACCGGTTCTACAATGGCTTCCAGCGCCACCACCACGTCCTCCCGCTTCATGCCAAGCTGCTCCGAGATCTCTTCAATCGAGGGCTCCTGGCCCTTTTCAGCGGTCAGGCGCTCCTTGCACTGAATGGCCTTGTAGGCGGTGTCCCGCATGGAACGGCTGACCCGCACAGAATTGTTGTCCCGCAGAAACCGGCGCACCTCACCGATGATCATGGGAACGCCATAGGTGGAAAACTGCACGCCCTGGCTCACGTCAAAATGATCGATGGCCTTGATCAGGCCGATACAGCCCACCTGAAACAGATCGTCCGGGTTTTCTCCCCGGTTCCCAAACCGCTGGATCACACTGAGCACCAGCCGCAGATTCCCCGAGATCAGTTTTTCCCGGGCTTCCTTATCTCCATCGTGGCTCCTGATCAAAAGCTCTCTCATCTCATCGCTTTTCAGCACCTTCAGACGAGAGGTATTCACACCGCAAATTTCAACTTTTCCCTGCATGAGACATACCTCCGTAAATTTTCTATCAAAGGTATTGTTTGCCTCTTTTTCAGGGTTTAATCGCCCGCGCTTTTCCGCAAAATGGAGAAAAGCCTGCCGTATCAGCAAAACGCTATAACGGCAGGCTAAAATTTTTTGTTTTTATAAGCACAGGCGGAAAATCACTGGTCCCGGCCACAGCACTTTTTATATTTCTTTCCGCGGGCGGAAAATCACAGATCTCGTCCACAACACTTTTTATATTTCTTTCCGCGGGCGGAAAATCACAGATCTCGTCCACAACACTTTTTATATTTCTTTCCGCTTCCGCAGGGACACGGATCATTCCTTCCGATCTTCTCTCCCTTTATCACAGTTTTGGAACGCTTCTGCTCCTTGTAAAGCTCTTTCCGGCGCTCCTCCGGGATCAAATCATCCCACTGGGGCAGAGTATACAGCCACTCAGCCTTGGCCTCCACCATATTTTTGTAAAGAAGCTCTTTCTCGTAATTCAAATTTACCTCGCTGTCTTCCTCGATCTCTTCCAGCGGGTTCTTTTCCTTCAGGCTGTCGTTGATACCGTCTAAAAAGCCCACCATGGTCATCAGATCGACGCCGTATTTCTCCGCATAGCCCTTTACCGTGTTTTTTCTGGGCTTGCTTTGCAGGATCTTTTTATAGATCTCTGTTTCCGTATCAAAATATTCTTTCCAGAATTTCCGGCCCTCCGAGCTGTTCTGTTTTTCCTCCGCGTATTTCCGCCATTGCTCCAATAAAGCCATGACCTTTCCCCCCTCGATCGGATAATTTTTCCTTCTTTGGGGATTCTATCATCTTTTTTCCGGCATGTCAACGAAAAAGCCGGGTTTTGCGGGGATTTCCTTGAAAAGGAAGCGGAAAAGTGCTACTGTATGATTCAGGAAAGGTTGATGTCACATGAACACTGCTGAAAAAATCATTCCCCCCGCTTATGCGTTACGCGCCATAGAGCTTTTGGAAAAAGAGGGCTTTGAGGCCTGGTTCGTAGGCGGCTGCGTGCGGGACGCCATGCTGGGGCGGCCGCCTGAGGACTGGGATATCACCACAAGCGCCCTACCCCGGGAAACGGCAGCCTGTTTTCAAGACTTTCCCTGTATTGACACTGGCCTGAAGCACGGCACGGTAACGGCTGTGCTCGAAAACCACCCCGTGGAGATCACGACCTTCCGCTTTGATGGCGTTTACACAGACCACCGCCGGCCGGAAACCGTGGAATTTTCCAAAAAACTGGAGGACGACCTTTCCCGCCGGGACTTCACCATAAACGCCATGGCATACCACCCGGAAAGGGGGCTTATCGATCCGTTTCATGGCCTTTTCGATTTGGAAAAGCGAATTCTGCGCTGCGTGGGAGACCCCGTTCGCCGCTTTTCTGAGGACGCCCTGCGAATCCTGCGATGCCTGCGCTTTTCCGCTGTTCTGGAGCTTGCCATAGACCCCGCCACCGCAGCTGCTGTAAGATCGAAAAAAGAGCTTTTGCTGGCCATTTCTCACGAACGGGTTCGGGAGGAACTACACAAGCTGCTTTTGGGAAACAGAGCCGCTCCTGTTTTGCGGGAATACGCGGAGGTGCTTTTTACCGTTCTGCCGGAGCTCGCCTCCATGAAGGGCTGTGCCCAGGAAACACCCTACCACCGCTATGACGTGTGGGAGCACACCCTGCACGCATTGGCAGATGTTCCAAAAGAGCCTGTGTTGCGCTGGGCCGCACTTTTTCACGACTGCGGAAAACCGGCGGTAAAATTTTTCTCCCCGGACGGGACTGCCCATTTTTACGGCCATGAAAAGGAAAGCCTGCGGATCGCACGGCAGTGCCTGCTTCGCCTGCGCTTTTCCAAACGGGAATCAGAACAGATCTGTACCTTGATCACCCGCCACGGGGAACCGCTGCCAATTTCGGAGAAACGGCTGAAGCGCCTGCTGGGAGAATTGGGCGAAGAGCAGCTTTTCTCCCTTTTTGCCCTGATGCACGGCGATCTGGCGGCACAGGCCCCCAAACTGTATGAGGAGCGAAGCCGGACTCTCGAGGATGCAAGGGCGCTTACCGAAAAGTTCCTTCAAGAGGAAGAATGCCTGACCCTGCGGGATCTGGCGGTAAACGGCAGCGATCTGAACGCCCTTGGGATCCCTCCTGGGCCCCGCATGGGAGAAATCTTGCGCGCGCTTCTGGAACAGGTGCTGGACGGCGCTTGCCCCAACGAAAAAGACGATCTGCTGCGGCAGGCGGAAGGCCTCTACCTGTCAAGGCATAAAGAATAGAACCGGATATGCTGCAAAATTTAACAGCTTGTCTGGCAGTTGCAGGCTATGAAGAAGGAATGAGCAATGAGAAATGAAGGGAAAGGTCAGCGTTCGTTAAATTGAAATTTACCATATTAGTTGTTAGAAAAAGGAAGGCGCTCTCCCTCTCTGTCATTCTGGACGGAGTGAAGAATCTCGTCCTTTGCCCTTTTACTCAGGGGATTAAGGACGAGATCCTTCGTCACTACGCTCCTCAGGATGACAGAGAGGGGCTCTTTTCTAACAACTAGTACCTTACGACTAACAACTAGTTCGCTAAACGCTAATTTACCATTTTCTTGTTCCCGCTGAAAGCAGTAGGGCGTGCCGCGGGTTTTCTTTCCGCGGCACGCCCTCTTCTTGGCATTCGACTTATTTTTCCTGGTAAGAGGGTGCGTTTTTTGGCGTGCCGCCCTTGATCACGGTGCGGTAATAGCCATAGGTCAGCGGCTCGTTTTCGCTGAGGACCTCCATTTCCTCCGCTTCGCCCACAAAGAGCATGTGGGTTCCCAGGTCAACGGTATCGATCACACGGCAGCTGTACCGGGCGCAGGCATTTTCCCAGCAGTAAGGCATTCCGGCGGCGTCTTTTGCGGTAGAAGCTCCTTCATACTTTTCAAGATCCCTGCCGGAACGGAACCCAAATCTGCCAATAAAGGCAAGATTGGCCCGCTGGTCCAGCGCCACCGCAGCAAAACGCCCGGCCTTCCGCGTCAGCTCGCAGGTCAGGTTATCCTTGTTGACCGCCACAGAAAGCCGCACCGGCTTTGAAGTGACCTGCTGCAGGGTATTCACCACGCAGCCGCTGCTTTTTCCCTCCGCCTCGGCGGAAACCACATAGAGCCCGTAGGTAATTTTATAAAGAGCCTTTTCGTTCATCTTTCTATTCCCCTTCGCTTCTTTTCTTTTTATTCATTATAGCCTTTTTTTCCAGAATTATCAAGGGAAGGGCAAGGATAAAAGGAGCAAATTACAGTTTGCGGCAAGTCACCGTGGGCAGTCGTGAGCCTGCTTGGTGCGGGAGGGTAGTTCCCAGCCTGATCACAAGCGACTGATAAATTATAGTTTAGCACACAGGTCTCTCACTGTCATTCTGAGCCGTAGGTGAAGAATCTCGGCCTTGATTCCTACGTAAAAAGGGCTAAAGGACGAGATTCTTCACTTCGTTCAGAATGACAGGTGGAAAGCGAGTGGGTAACCACTAAATTCCAATTTACCAAACAGTCCCCTTCTCTGTCATTCCGAGGAACGAAGTGACGAAGAATCTCGTCCTTAATTCCAGAGCAAAAGGGCAAAGGACGAGATTCTTCACCGAAAAAGCAAGTTCCCCTTGCTTTTTGTTCAGTAATGACAGTTGGAAAGTGAACAACTAACCGCTAAATTCCAATTTACCACCCTGCCAACGGTCGGGTCGGAACCTAGCTTTCCGTACCAAGCCGCTTCACGAGTGGCTGCGGCGCCTCGCCGCTAAATTCCAATTTAGCAAACCAGTCTCTTGCCCCTAATTGCTAATTGCTAATTGCTAATTGCTAACTACTAATTACTCATTCCCCATTGTTCCCTAGTACGCCGCTCCTTCTGACGGCAAAAAAGCCTGCCCGGATACCCGGACAGGCTTTTTTACAGAACTATTTGGAGAGAAGCTTACTCGGCCAGCTTCTTCAGCTTGGCATACTTCTCCTCAGCGTACTTTTCAGCATTAGCAAACAGCTTTTCGGCACGATCCGGGAAGGAACGGGTCAGGCTGTTGTAACGGACCTCGCCCATGATGAAGTCGCGATAGGAAGCGGAAGGCTCCTTGCTGTCCAGCTGGAAGGGATTCTCGCCTGCGTCGGCACGGCGGGGATCGAAGCGGAAGTTGTGCCAGTAGCCGGCGGCAACCGCTTTCTTTTCCTCCAGCTGAGAAATACCCATGCCTCCCTTGATACCGTGGTTGATACAGGGGGCATAAGCCAGGATCAGAGAGGGCCCGTTGTAGCTCTCGGCCTCGGAGAAGGCCTTGATGCACTGGTTCATATCGGCGCCCATAGCCACCTGGGCCACATACACATAGCCGTAGCTCATGGCGATGGCGGCAAGATCCTTCTTCTTGGTGGCCTTACCGGTAGCGGCAAACTGTGCCACGGAGCCGGTGGGAGTGGCCTTGCTGGCCTGGCCGCCGGTGTTGGAATACACTTCGGTATCGAACACCAGAATGTTGATGTTCTCGCCGGAGGCGATGGCGTGATCCAGACCGCCGAAGCCGATATCGTAGGCCCAGCCGTCGCCGCCCAGGATCCACATGGACTTCTTGGCCAGGAAATCTTTATCCTTCAGGATCTCCTGAGCTTTCTCACAGCCGCACTTCTCCAGAGCGGCAATATATGCCTCGGCAGCGGGGCCGTTTGCCTTGCTGTCGGTCATGGTGTCGATCCAGGCCTTACCGGTCTCCTTCACGTCGGCAGGGGTGTTCTCGCCCGCGATCAGATTCTCGGTAAGCTCCTGCAGACGGCCGCGCACGGCGTTCTGCGCCAGGGTCATGCCCAGGCCGAACTCGGCGTTATCCTCAAACAGGGAGTTCTGCCAGGCGGGGCCGTGACCCTTCTTGTTCACGGTGTAGGGCGTAGCAGGCGCGGAGCCGCCCCAGATAGAGGAACAGCCGGTGGCGTTGGCAATATACATCTTATCGCCGAAGAGCTGAGTAGCCAGCTTGGCATAAGGCGTTTCGCCGCAGCCGCCGCAGGCGCCAGAGAACTCCAGCAGGGGCTGCTTGAACTGGCTGCCCTTCACAGAGGTCTCCTTGAACTTCTCGGCAACCGCTTCCTTGGCGGGCAGATCGATCCCGTAATTGAACACAGCCTGCTGAGAACGCTGAGAATCGATGGGAGACATCTTCAGAGCCTTCTCCTTGGCAGGACAGGTGGTCACGCAGGAGCCGCAGCCCGTGCAGTCCAGAGTGGAAATGACCATGGCGAAGTTCATGCCGGGTACGCCGGTCATGGGCTTTGCCTTGGTGCCCTCGGGAGCGTTCTTCAGCTCTTCATCGGTCATAGCGATGGGACGAATGACCGCGTGGGGGCACACATAGGAGCACTGGTTGCACTGAATGCAGTTATCCACGATCCACTCGGGAACGTCCACGGCCACGCCGCGCTTCTCATAGGCGGCAGTGCCCTGGGGAGAGGTGCCGTCCGCATACTTCTCAAAGGTGGAAACAGGCAGATCCTTGCCGTGGAAGGAGTTAACGGGATAAACCACGCTGTTCACATAGTCCACCAGCTCCTGACGGCTGCCGGTGGCGACCTTCTTCTTGGAATCGTCCGTGGCGTTTTTCCAGTCGGCGGGAACCTCTACCTTCACATAGCCGGTGGCGCCGGCATCGATGGCATCGTGGTTCATCTTGACCACGGCCTCGCCCTTCTTACCGTAGGACTTCGTGGCGGCGTCCTTCATATACTGAATGGCGTCGGCCTCGGGAATGATCTTGGCAATGCTGAAGAAGGCGGACTGCAGAACCGTGTTGATGCGGGTGCCCAGGCCAATCTCCTTGCCGATCTTAAAGCCGTCGATGGTATAGAAATTAATCTCATTGTCGGCGATGAACTTCTTCACCTTGCCGGGCAGACGCTCATTTAGCTCGGCGGCGTCCCAGGCGCAGTTCAGCAGGAAGCTGCCGCCCTTCTTCAGATCCTGCACCATGTCGTAGGTGTCGAGGTACGCAGGATTGGAGCAAGCCACAAAATCAGCCTTGCTGATATAATAGGTGGACTTGATGGGGGTATGGCCGAAACGCAGGTGAGAAATGGTCAGACCGCCGGACTTCTTGGAATCGTAATCAAAATAGCCCTGGGCGTACATATCGGTATGGTCGCCGATGATCTTGATGGAGTTCTTGTTGGCACCCACGGTGCCATCGGAGCCCAGGCCCCAGAACTTACAGGAGGTGGTGCCGGCGGGAGCGGTATCGGGATCTTCCTTCACGTCCAGAGACAGGTGAGTTACATCGTCCACAATACCGATGGTGAAGCGCTTCTTGGGAGAAGCGGACTCCATATTGCGGTATACGGCGATGATATCGCTGGGCTTGGTGTCCTTGCTGCCCAGGCCATAACGGCCGGTATACACGGGGCAGGCGCCGAACTGGGTGCCGTTGATGGCGGCCAGAACATCCAGATACAGGGGCTCACCAATGGAGCCGGGCTCCTTGGTGCGGTCCAGCACGGAGATGGTCTTTACCGTTTCGGGCAGCACGTCCAGCAGATACTTGGCAACGAAGGGGCGATACAGATGAACCTTTACAAGGCCTACCTTCTCCCCTGCCGCATTCATATAATCGACCACTTCTTCAATGGTCTCGCAGGCGGAGCCCATGGCGATGATGACCTTATCGGCATCGGGAGCGCCATAGTAATTAAAGGGCTTGTAATCGGTACCGATCTTGGCATTCACTTTGTTCATGTAATCGACCACAACGCCGGGAACGGCATCGTAGTGCTTATTGCAGGCTTCTCTTGCCTGGAAGAAGATATCTCCGTTCTGGGCCTGTCCACGCAGGACGGGGTGCTCCGGGTTCAAAGCGTGGCGGCGGAACTCGTTGACAGCGTCCCAATCCAGCATTTCTCCCAGATCCTCATAATCCCAAACCTCGATCTTCTGGATCTCGTGAGAGGTACGGAAGCCATCGAAGAAATGGAGGAAGGGCACCTTGCCCTTAATGGCGGAAAGATGGGCGACCGCACCCAGATCCATGACCTCCTGGGGAGAGTTGGCGCAGAGCATGGCATAGCCTGTCTGACGGCAGGCGTACACGTCGGAATGATCGCCGAAAATGTTCAGGGCGTGAGTAGCCAGGGTACGAGCGGAAACGTGGATCACGCTGGGCAGCAGCTCACCGGCCATCTTGTACATGTTGGGAATCATCAGCAGCAGGCCCTGAGAAGCGGTGTAAGTGGTGGTGAGAGCGCCTGCCGCCAAAGAGCCGTGCACTGCGCCGGCGGCGCCGGCCTCAGACTGCATCTCCGTAACACGGACTTCTCTGCCGAACAGGTTCTTTCTGCCCGCGGCGGCATACTTGTCCGTTTCGTCGGCCATCACGGAAGAGGGCGTGATGGGGTAGATGGCGGCAACGTCGGTAAACGCATAGGAAACATGCGCGGCGGCGTTATTGCCATCCATGGTTTTCATTTTTCTTGCCATTGAACTATTTCCTCCTTTTAGGATAGTCTGAATATCAGTGGACGGGCAGTTTCTCAATACCCGTTCTGCTTTATTTTATCATTCTTTTCGCCGTCTGTAAAGGAAAAAAACGACGTTTCCGCAATTTTTGGATAAAAAAATCAGCCGCCCTTTCTCATCTGCTTTTTCCTGCCTGCCAGAACCATTTGACAAGCATAACCATATTTAGTAAAATGTTTATTTGAGAAACGGAACAGGAAAGCGCCGTCAGTCTGGCGCCGTGTTCTTTTTCTGAAAATGAAAAAAGGAGTACTTTTAAAAATGCCTTCGGAACCTGACGGCTCATCTGTTTTATGCATTTTATTTTCTCTCGTCCTATTGATCCTCTCCGCGTTTTACGCGGCGGCGGAATCAGCACTGGACGCCCTTTCCCCCGCTCAACTGAAAAAAGACGCGGAGGCTGGGGATAAAAAATCAAAAAGGCTGCTGAGAGTACTGGAAGCGCGAACCGGAATCGTTTTCCCCGTGCAGTACGGGCTTCTGTTCGCCGGGCTTTTGGGGATCGCCTTCTGGAGCGCCGGATCGTATCCATATCTGCTCCGGGCCCTTCACGCACTTTCCGATCATTCTGTTCGGGGGCTTCTGGCCTGCCTGCTCGCTGCCCTTTCCTATTTACTGCTGTTCACAGTTTTCGGTAATTTGCTGCCGAAAAAGGGCGTTCGGAAAAATCCCGAACGTTTTGCCCTGCGTCACGCCGGGCTGATCGATACCCTTTCCCGTCTTGCCACCCCCTTTCCTATCCTATGCGCGCATATTTCCAATGGAATCCTGCGTTTGTTCCGGATCGACCCTAAAACGCTGGACGACGCCGTAACGGAAGAGGAAATTTTGCAGATCGTGGGAGAAGGCGAGGAAAAGGGCGTTATTGAGGAAACGGAAAAGGATATGATCGCCAATATCCTTGATTTTAACGATACCACCGCCGAAGAGACCATGACCCACCGCACGGACATTATCGCCGTGGCTGACGACGCCTCCATTTCGGAAGCGGTGGAGGCCGCTGTGGAAAACGGCTGTTCCCGCGTTCCGGTGTACCATGAGGATATCGATTCTGTAGTGGGTATTTGCTATGTAAAGGATCTTCTCCCCTATGTGGGAAAGGATCTGCCGGATTTTGTGAAGCTGACTGATATGATGCGCCCCGCCTATTTTGTCCCGGAAACGAAGAAATGCAGTCAGCTCTTTACCGAACTGACAGAGCGCAAGGTACAGATTGCCATTGTGGTGGATGAATACGGCGGCACCGCCGGGCTTATCACGTTGGAGGATCTGGTGGAATCCATCGTGGGCAACATTCAGGACGAGTATGACAACGAGGAAGAAGAGATCCAGCAGGTCAGCGAAACAGAATTCACGGTGGACGGCACTGCCTCCATCGATGAGATTTCCGACCTGACCGGCATTGAGCTGCCAGAGGGAGATTACGACACCATTGCCGGGCTGGTCACAGAGCTGCTGGGCCGGATCCCCAAGGAGGACGAACAGCCCAATGTGCGGATAAAAGGCCTCAGCATTACCGTGCTGTCCGTAGAGGATCAACGCCTGGCCCGGCTGCTGCTGGTCAAGGAGCCTCCCGCGGAGGAAGAGACAGAGCAAGAGGAATCTTGACACGTTTTTCAGATCCACAGGGAAAGGAAGTCGGCGTTATGAATAAAAGATCCCGGCGGGAGCCCGACCTGGGAAACGGCAGTATCGGAAGGCTGCTGTTTTCCCTGGCTGTTCCCGCCATTACCGCCCAGCTTGTCAATATGCTCTATAACATTGTGGATCGTATCTATATCGGCCACATTCCCGAAATCGGCACAGCCGCTTTGACCGGAGTGGGGATCACTTTCCCTATTATCATTCTGATCATGGCTTTCAGTTCCCTGATCGCCATGGGCGGAGCACCCAGAGCTTCCATTGCTCTGGGCGAGAAAAACCCGGAAAAAGCCGAGCGCATTTTAGGAAACTGCTTTACCGCCCTTCTCTTGATCTCACTGGTGCTCACTACCGTACTTTTCACTTTTTCCGAACCGATCCTTCGGGCATTCGGTGCAAGTGATAATACCATCGGCTACGCTAACGACTACATGCGCATTTATGTGTGCGGTACGGTATTCGTACAGATCGCTCTGGGCATGAACATGTTCATCACCACCCAGGGCTTTGCCAAAACCAGCATGCTTACAGTGGTGATCGGCGCGGCGCTGAATATCGCCCTGGATCCCCTCTTCATTTTTGTATTTCAAATGGGCGTGCAGGGCGCGGCGCTGGCTACCATACTTTCTCAAGCGGTTTCCGCCGTTTGGGTGCTCTGTTTCCTGTTTGGGAAAAAAACGATGATCAAAATCAAAAAAAGCTGCCTGCCCCTGAGAAGGGAGATCTTGCTTCCTGTGCTGGCGCTGGGAGTCTCTCCTTTTATCATGCAGAGCACGGAAAGCCTTTTGAGCGTGGTGCTGAACACTTCCCTCTTAAAATACGGCGGCGATATCGCCGTTGGGGCCTACACCGTGCTTGCCAGCATTTTGCAGATCGTGAACCTGCCTTTGCAGGGGCTGGCGCAGGGTGCTCAGCCCATTACAAGCTTTAATTACGGCGCGAAAAACTTTGCCCGTGTAAAAAAATCTGTGCGTTTGCTGGCTTTGTGCGCCATGACCTACTGCACCTTATTCTGGCTGGCCTTACAGCTGGTTCCCCAGATGTTTGTGGGGATCTTCAGCAGCGACCCGGCACTGACAGACACCGCCGTGTGGGCCACCCGCATCTTTATGTTCGGCACCTTCGCCTTTGGTGCTCAGATGAGCTTTCAGCAGTCCTTCCTCGCGCTGGGGCAGGCAAAGTCCTCCCTGCTTTTGGCGCTCCTGCGGAAAATTGTACTGCTGATCCCGTTGATCTATCTGCTTCCCCTGTTCTTTGAGAACAAGCTCTTTGGCGTGTTTGTAGCGGAACCCATCGCGGACATCCTTGCCGCCACCGTTACCACGATCTCTTTCCTTTTCTGGGCGAAAAAGAATTTGAAAAACCCGGAGCCGGAAAGAGATTGAACTTTACCATATTTTACGAGAGGGAGAAAAAGCATGGGCCAATTCGGATTTGAAAGGATGCAGGAAATTCAAAAGGAGCTTCAGGCTCATTATGAGGATCTCTGGGGCGATCTGAGCCCTGAGAAGGGGCGGGACACCCTGTTGTGGGCCATTATTGAAGCCGGAGAAATGGCGGATATCATCAAAAAAGAGGGGGATGAGGCCATTATGAAGGACGAAGAGACCCGCCGCCATTTTATTGAGGAATTCTGCGATACCATGATGTTCTTAAACGATCTTCTTCTCTGCTATTCCATCACTCCGGAGGACGTGGAAAAGGTCTATTTGGAAAAGCACCGGCGAAACATGCGCCGGTGGTAAGATCGATCCGGCAGTTTCCCATATTTCTCCCTCTCATTTTGCAGAAACGAGGCATCCGCTATGGAACTGAAGAAAAACGACCTGATCGAGCTCTCTGTTACAGGCATGACAGCGGAGGGCATGGGAGTGGGCCATTACGGGGGGATGGCGGTTTTTGTGCCTCTCACCGCGCCGGGAGATACGGCACAGGTGAAAATCGTAAAAACAGCGAAAAACTATGCTTACGGAAGACTGGAAACGCTGCTCTCCCCTTCCCCGGACAGGGTAGAGCCGGATTGTCCGGTCTTTTTTCAGTGCGGCGGCTGCTGTTACCGGCATATCAGCTATGAGGCGGAGCAGCGGATCAAATGGGAGCGGGTGCGGGACGCGCTGGATCGGATCGGCGGGCTGAAGGAGCTTCCTCTACACCCTATGGTCGGTGCGGAAAGCCGAGACCACTACCGGAACAAGGCTTTGCTGCCCCTGGGTACGGATAAAGAAGGCAACCTTACCATGGGCTTTTACGCGGTAAATTCCCACCGCATTGTAAACTGTGAGAGCTGCCGCTTACAGCCGGAGGAAATGAACGCCGCCATGGCCGCTTTTCGGAACTGGGAAAAACAATACGGCGACCCGATCTATCGGGAAGAAGCCCATACCGGGAGAATGCGCCGCCTGTACCTTCGCAAGGGAGAAAAGACCGGCCAGCTGATGGCCTGCGTGGTGGTAAACGGCAACGGACTTCACCATGAGCAGGAGCTTGTTTCCATGTTGAGAGAGGCCGTGCCGGGGCTTTGCAGTGTGGTGATCAATTCCAACAGGGAAAAAACCAATGTGGCCCTGGGAAAGAAATGCCGTACCGTTTGGGGAAGCGACACCGTTCAGGACGAGCTTTGCGGACTTCACTTCCGCCTCTCACCCCTCTCCTTCTACCAGGTCAACCGCACCCAGGCGGAGCGGCTTTATGAAAAGGCCGCCGAATACGCCGGGCTTACCGGAAAGGAAACCGTGCTGGATCTGTACTGCGGCGCGGGAACCATCGGGCTTTCCATGGCAAGAAAGGCAAAAAAGATCATCGGCGTGGAAATTATCCCGGAGGCCGTTGAAAACGCCCGGCAGAACGCGGCGGAGAATCACATTGAAAACGCGGAATTCCTCTGTGGAGACGCGTCGAAGGCCGCCGCGGAGCTGAAGCGCAGAGGCGAGCGCCCGGACGTGGTGATTTTAGACCCGCCCCGCAAGGGCTGTTCCCCAGAGCTGATCGATACTGTGACCCGCTTTACCCCCCGGCGGATCGTCTATGTTTCCTGCGATCCCGCCACCCTGGCAAGAGACCTGAAGCGCTTTGCGGAGCTGGGCTATCCGCCGCTGGAAGCCACCCCGGTGGATATGTTTCCGGCTACGGCTCATGTGGAGACGGTGGCGCTGCTTTCCCGCCAATAAAGCCGCTTCGAAAGCAAGCGGCGAAAAGAAAAGAAGGAATGAAGTATGCCGGATCTCGTTTCAGCAGAGCTGCTCAGTAAGAGCTGCGCAGAAAAGGAAGGCAGCCGTATCATCACAGATATTTCAAATTATATTTTTGTTTCTGATAAACCGGAGAAGGCCGACGCGATTTTTCTGCCTGGAGGTTCCCACCCGGAGCAGCCTGAATATGCCGCTGAGCTTTATCACAAAGGATTCGCGAAATGGCTGATCCCTTCGGGCGGGATCAGTGTTAAGGCCGAAAAATGGCCCGGTGTTCGCTCCAAGGCGGACAGATACACCGGAGATTACCATTCGGACTGTGAATTTTTTACCGATGTGCTTACGAAAAACGGCGTGCCCGCCGATGTGATCATTGAAGAAAACAAATCGGGACATACCCGCGATAACGCTTTTCTGTCCCGTCAGGCCATAGAAGAAAAGGGCGTTAAAATAAAGTCTGCTTTGATCGTTTGCAAAGGGTTTCATGCCCGGCGATGCCTTATGCTGTACCAAATGGCTTTTCCTGACATCCTGATAAGGGTCTGCCCCGTTTCTGTCTACAATATCACGAAGGAAAACTGGTACAAAACAGAACAGGGGATCGACCGCGTACTCGGTGAGCTTGCCCGATGCGGGAATCAGTTCGTCAAGGATATCAAAGAATATTTGCTGCCTGAAAAAGAAGCGGAAAACACAATTTGAACCTTCAAAGGAGTCTTTTTCATGAACACCATTAAAATCGAAACCGGCAGTACCAAAATGATCGCCCACCGGGGCTTGAGCGGGCTGGAAACGGAAAACACCTGCGCGGCCTTTGTGGCGGCGGGAAACCGCTCTTATTTTGGCATCGAAACCGACATTCATCGAACGGGAGACGGAAATTTTATTCTTCTGCACGATGACAATACCGCCCGGGTGGGGTGCGACAATATTCAGGTGGAGGAAAGCAGCTACGCTTCTCTTCGCAGTTTGCGGCTTTGCGATAAGGAAGGCGGCAAGAGCCGGGCAGATTTACGCCTTCCCTCTTTGGAGGAATATATCAGCATTTGCCGGAACTATGAAAAGGTCAGCGTTTTGGAGCTGAAATCCGATTTTACAGAGCCTGAGATCAAGACGATCCTCTCCCGGATCAAGGCCATGGGCTGGCTGGAGCACGTGATCTTTATCTCCTTCCTCTATGAAAACCTGTTGAAGGTTCGCGCTCTTCAGCCCTTACAGCCCTGCCAGTTTTTGACGGAGGAATTTTCCGACACGCTGCTGACGCGGCTTGAGAAGGATCGCTTCGATCTGGATATCTATTATCCCGTTCTCAGTGAGAAAGCAATAAAGGCCTGTCATCAGCGGGAGATCAAGGTGAATTGCTGGACGGTGGATCAAAAAGAGGAGGCCTTAAAGCTGATCTCCTGGGGTGTGGACTTTATTACCACCGACATTTTGGAAGGGAAATAAACCGTAAAAACGGAGGGATTTTCTTGAATGCGCTGACGAATCGGCAGGCGGTAATCAAATTCTGCCTGTCTTTGGGGGAAAATGTGTACGAGGATTATCCCTTTGACGATACCAACTGGACGGTCATGCGGCATCGGGGAAATAAGAAAGGCTTTGCCTTTTTATATGAATACCAGGGGCGCTTGCAGGTCAATGTAAAATGTGAACCGGCGGGGATTGACTTCTGGAGAGATCGCTTTGCAGGTGTGCTGCCAGGTTACCATATGAACAAGGCCCATTGGAACACGATCCTTTTGGACGGCTCCGTTCCGGACCCGGAGGTAATGACCATGATCTCCGACAGCTATTCTCTTACTTTGCCCAAGCGGAAGAAATAACGATATGCCAGTTGTTGGAGAAGAGGGCTTAGATGGAAGAGGTCAGGTACAATAAGCAATGGGCAATGAAGGGCAGGAACTGAGTGATAAATTATAGGTTAGCAAACTAGTCGTTAGCTGTCAGTTGTTAGTCGTTAGAAAAGGGCTCTCTTTTGTCATTACTGAGAAAAAGGAGCTTCGCTTCTTTACGAAGAATCTCGTCCTTAAAGCTCTTCAAAAAGTCCCGAAGAACGAGATTCTTCGCTTCGCTCAGAATGACAGACGGAAAGTGAGCAGGTAACCGCTAAATTGTAGTTTAGCGGACTAGTCGTTAGCTATTAGTTGTTAGTCGTTAGAGAAGAACAAGCTCTCTCCTTTGTCATTCTGAGGAACGAAGTGGCGAAGAATCTCGTCCTTAATTCCCTGAAAAAGGTCAAAGACGAGATCCTTCGCCAAGAAAGCAAGGTTCTCCTTGCTTTCTGCTCAGGATGACAGGTGGGAAGTAAGCGGATAACCGGTAAATTCCAATTTAACGGGCGTTGTTCGCAACATCTGTGTTGGTCACAGCGCATATGCCCTTGCTCTTCCTCATTGCTCATTGCTCATTGCTCATTGCTCATTGCTCATTGCTCATTACTAATTCCTCAAACGCCCCGCCGCTATTTACCGCCATTATTTCAAGAAAAAGGAGATCATACCGCTATGCTGAAAATCGGCTGTCATCTTTCCAGCTCCAAGGGGTTTCTTGCTATGGGGAAAACCGCCCTTTCCATTGGAGCGAACACCTTTCAGTTTTTCACCAGAAATCCCCGCGGGGGAAAAGCCAAGGAGCTTGATTTGGAGGACGTGGCCGCCTACTGCTCCTTTGCGAAGGAGCATGGCCTTTTCCCTATTTTGGCGCACGCGCCCTACACTTTAAACGCCTGCGCGGCAGACGAGGGGCTGCGGGAATTTGCCGAAAACACCATGGCGGACGACTTGGCTCGGCTGGAGCATTTGCCCGGCAGCATGTATAATTTTCACCCCGGAAGCCATGTACAGCAAGGGGCGGAGCGCGGCATCGAGCTGATCTCCTCCCTGCTCAATAAAATTTTGAAGGCAGAACAGACAACCACCGTGCTTTTGGAAACCATGGCCGGAAAGGGCAGCGAGGTGGGAAGGAGCTTTGAAGAGCTGCGGGCGATCCTGGACAGAACGGCCCTTTCCGATAAGCTGGGGATCTGCCTGGATACCTGCCATGTTTTTGACGGCGGATATGATATTGAAAACGATCTGGACGGTGTGCTGGAAGAATTTGACCGGGTGATCGGTCTTTCCCGGATGCGTGCCGTTCATCTGAACGACAGCAAGAATCCTTTGGGCAGCCACAAGGACCGGCATGAAAAGCTGGGCGAGGGCAAGATCAGCCTGAAGGCTTTGGAGGCTGTACTCAATCACCCCGCTTTGCGGGAACTGCCCTTTTATCTGGAAACGCCCAATGAGCTGGAGGGCTACGCAAAAGAAATTGCCATGATGAAAGCGGCTTATAAAGGAACATGAGCGCGAAAAAGCTTTTTTACAGAAAAGTACCCTGCCGGAAATCCCGGCAGGGTACTTTTTGTTCGGGTGAAGCTTACTTCAGGCCCTTCTCGTAGCTCTCGATCATTTTCTTCACCATCTGGCCGCCGATGGAACCGGCCTGGCGAGAGGTCAGATCGCCGTTGTAGCCCTGCTTCAGGCTAACGCCTACTTCAGAAGCGGCCTCGTTCTTGAAACGCTCCATAGCTTCCTTGGCTTCGGGAACCATAACAGAATTGCTCTTCATCGTTCTCTCTCCTTCAAAAAAGTTTTTTCGTTTTTGCGTTTGCACTAAGTATTCTGACTCGAAGTCCGCCTCTTATGAATGACAATTTTTTCAAAAAAACGTAAAAAACTGGAAATGAGCGCATTTGAAAAAAGCGCACCCATTTCCAGCTTCAAGCTCTAACAACTATTCCCCGAACATTTCCTTGAATTTCGAGAAAAAGCTTTTCCGCTTCTGATAATTCTTATCGCCGGTATCAGCATCCAGCTGGCGAAGAAGTGTTTTTTGCTTTTCGTTCAGGTTTTTGGGGATCTCCACCGTGATCTGCACATACTGGTCGCCCCGCATACGGGAATGAAGGCTCTGGATCCCCTTGCCCTTCAAGCGGAATACATCGCCGGGCTGTGTGCCCTCGTGTACATGGTAGCTGACCTTCCCGTCCAGGGTTGGCACCTCCACATCGGCGCCCAAGGCCGCCTGGGTAAAGGTGATAGGCATTTCACACCACACATCGTTCCCTTTTCGTTCAAACACGGGATGAGGCCGCACGGAAACATACACATGAAGGTCTCCGGCAGGGCCGCCGTTGCTGCCGGCATTTCCTTTGCCGCTGACATTCAGGATCTGTTCATCATCGATGCCTGCGGGAACCGTGACCTCCAACGTCTTTTTACGGCGTACCTTGCCTTTGCCATCGCAGGTCTTACAGGGGGTATCGATCATTTTTCCCGAGCCATGGCAGCGGTCACAGGTTTGGGCGGACTGCACCACGCCGAAGGGCGTGCGCTGGCTGATACGCACCTGGCCTGTGCCGTTACAGTTGGGGCAGGTTTTGGGCGAGGTTCCCGCCGCCGCGCCGGTACCGTGACAGTCCTCACAGTTTTCGATTTGCTGATAGGTAATGGTTTTCGTACAGCCCTTTGCCGCTTCTTCAAAGGAAATAGCCACATTGGCCTGCACATCGCTTCCCCGGCGAGGAGCGTTGGGATTGGCCCGGCGGGAGCTTCCGCCGAAGCCGCCCCCAAAGAAGCTATCGAAAATATCCGTGAAATCAAAACCGCCCTGGAAGGGGCCCGCGCCTCCGGCTCCGCCGCCGAAATTGGGGTCTACGCCCGCATGGCCGAACTGGTCGTATCTGGCACGCTTGTCACTGTCGGACAGCACCTCATAGGCCTCGTTGACCTCCTTGAATTTGACCTCTGCCTCTTGATCCCCAGGGTTCAGATCCGGGTGATATTTTTTTGCGAGGGTTCGGTACGCTTTCTTGATCTGATCCTCCGAGGCGCCTTTCTGGACTCCCAACACCTCATAATAATCCCTTTTTTCCGCCAAGCTCTCTCATCTCTCTTCTCCGGCAAAGCCGTGCAAAATCGGGCTGATTCGCCCAAAACGCAGGGGCGCTTTAAGCCCCTGCGTCTGGATCTGGTTTTTTCTTTTAGAGTATGCCTCAGAGGCCGTTTTAGTTTACGTCCTTATAATCGGCATCGTACACATTCCCATCGGGGCCGCTGCTGCCATCGGCTGAAGCGCCGCCGTCATAGGGAGGCTGAGGGCCGCCAGGGTTACCGCCGCCGGGATTTCCCTGCTGGTACAGCTTTTCACTGACGGAGTACACCACCTTCTGCAGCTCCTCCATGCCGGCCTTGATGGCGTCTACCGTGCCGTTCTGCATGGTTTCCCGAAGGGCTGCCACCTTGCTGCTGATTTCGGTTTTATCTGCCTCCTGAAGCTTATCGCCGCTGTCATTTACCAGCTTTTCGGCGGTATAGCAAAGGTTTTCGGCATTGTTCTTGGTGTCTACCTCTTCCCTGCGCTTCTTATCTTCTTCGGCAAACTGCTCCGCCGCCTTTACAGCCTTGTCGATATCCTCCTTGCTCATGTTGGAGCTGGAGGAAATGGTGATATGCTGCTCTTTGCCGGTGCCAAGATCCTTCGCGGATACATTTACAATGCCGTTAGCGTCAATATCAAAGGTGACCTCGATCTGCGGAATGCCCCGGGGCGCGGGCGCGATGCCGTCCAGCTTAAAGAGGCCCAGCTGCTTATTATCCCGGGCAAATTCCCGTTCGCCCTGAAGAACATTGACCTCTACCTGAGTCTGACCGTCCGCCGCGGTGGAGAAGATCTGACTTTTCTTGGTGGGAATGGTGGTATTGCGCTCAATGATCTTAGTCATAACGCCGCCCATGGTTTCCACACCCAGGGACAGGGGCGTCACGTCCAAAAGCAGCAGGCCCTGGACCTCGCCGCCCAGCACGCCGGCCTGAATGGCCGCGCCGATGGCAACGCATTCATCGGGGTTGATGCCTTTAAAGGGCTCCTTGCCGATGAAGTTCTTCACCGCGTCCTGTACCGCGGGAATACGGGAGGAACCGCCTACCAGAAGAACCTTGCTGATATCATTGATAGAAAGGCCGCTGTCCTGAAGAGCCTGCCGCACCGGACCCATGGTCTTTTCCACCAGGTCGGCGGTCAGCTCGTTGAACTTGGCTCTCGTCAGGGTCATATCCAAATGCTTAGGACCGGAGGCGTCGGCGGTGATAAAGGGAAGGTTGATGGCGGCGCTGGTCACACCGGAAAGCTCGATCTTGGCTTTTTCCGCCGCTTCCTTGATGCGCTGCATGGCCATTTTGTCAGCGGACAGATCCACTCCCTGCTCAGCCTTGAAGCCCTGTACGATCCAATCGATCACACGCTGGTCGAAATCATCGCCGCCCAGGCGGTTATTACCGGCGGTAGCAAGCACCTCCTGCACGCCGTCTCCCATTTCGATGATGGAAACATCGAAGGTACCGCCGCCCAAGTCGTATACCATGACCTTCTGGTCGTTGTCCTTATCCACGCCATAGGAAAGGGCCGCGGCGGTGGGCTCGTTGATGATGCGCTTTACGTCCAGGCCCGCGATCTTACCGGCGTCCTTGGTTGCCTGGCGCTGGGCATCAGTAAAATATGCGGGTACGGTGATGACCGCACTGCTGACGGCTTCTCCCAGATATGCCTCCGCATCGGCCTTCAGCTTTTGCAGGATCATTGCGGAAACCTCCTGCGGCGTGTAGCTCTTGTCGTCGATGGTCACCTTGTAATTGGAGCCCATCTCCCGCTTGATGGAGGAGATCGTGCGCTCGGGGTTTGTAACGGCCTGGCGCTTTGCCACCTGACCTACCATACGCTCGCCGGTTTTGGAAAAGGCCACTACGGAAGGAGTGGTACGGGCGCCTTCGGCGTTGGCGATCACCACGGGCTCACCGCCTTCGATCACTGCCACGCAGGAGTTTGTTGTACCCAGATCAATACCTATTGTTTTTGCCATGCTAGATTACCTACCTTTACAAAATTTTTTATTTGTTTCTTATAGAAAAAGTGTTTCAAAATCGTCAGTTGAAATTCTGAAAAGAAGCTCTCATCACCTAATTGGCCACCTGCACCATGGCGTGGCGCACCACCTTATCTCCCAGCAGATAGCCCTTCTGATAGACGGCGGCGATCACATTTTCACCCAAGCCTTCATTATCAATGTGGGCCACCGCGTTGTGAAGGTTTGGATCAAAGGCCTCCCCTACCGCGCCGGTGGCGGTAATACCCAGCTTTTCAAAAGCCGCGGCAATTTGAGCCTCGATCATTTCCACACCCTTGCGCATATCCTCTGCGGAAGCGTTTTCCTGGGCCAGAGCCCGCTCAATGTTATCCGCGATGGGCAAAATGCTCTGCACCGTATCGGACACGGCGTTGTTGTACACAGCATTTTTTTCATTTTGGCTGCGCTTTCGGAAATTATCGTACTCGGCAAGCACCCGCAGGTGCTGCTGCTTATGGGCTTCAAATTCCTCCTGCAGCTTTTGGAGCTTTTCCTGCTCCGCGGAAGGCTTTTTCTTCTTTTCCTTCTTTTCTTCCTTTGCGGAAACAGCTTTTTCCGGTTCCACTACAGCTTCCTGAACCTCCTGCTCCTTTTCCTTCTCCATCTGTATGCCATCTCCTTTTTATCGCCTGTCACTTTTCAAAAATATATATTTTATTCTTCCCGCGTCAGTACGGTAAGCATTTGGCCCACCTCTTTCGTGAGATATTGAAGGATCGCCGTCAATCTGGCGTAGTCCATGCGGGTGGGGCCAAGCAGTGCCAGGGCGCCAACGTCCTGCTCTTCCACAGCATAGCGGGAAATCAAAAAAGACGCGTTCTTCAACTCCGGCCTTTGACTCTCGCTGCCGATCAAAATGGAAACACGACCGGGCTTTTGGCGGAGCAGGGAAACCACATCTTCCTTTCTTTCCAGAAAATCCATGATCTGCCGGTGTTCCAATTCGGGATAAAGCAGCAGATCCATCTGCCCGCTGGTCAACACTTCCGTTTTCGCTGTGTCCCGTGCCGCTTCTAGAAGCGCTTGTAAAGCGGGGCCCGCCAGCACCATCATTTCTCCGAGTGAAGCGCCCATGGACTGTAGAAAAGCCGGTGTGATCTCCAGTACCTCCTTGCCGGTCACCTTTTCATTGAAGAGGCGGAAAAGCACCCGCAGGATCTCGCCCGACAAATCGAAATCGCAGTGGAACACTCTGGTTTTCATTGTTCCCGCAGAACTCATCAGCAAAAGCATGGCGGTACGGCGACTGGTTTGCACAAACTGTACTGCCTTCACCCGCGCCGTCATTCCGCTGGGAGTAGTGACCGCCGCCGCATACCGGGTCACGCTGGAAAGCAGCCTGCACACGGAAAGCAAAAGGCGTTCCGGCTCATAGGCGCTTCCCGCCAGTATGGAGGTAAACCAGCGCTCTTCTTCCTCCCGCAGGACAGGCACCCGCATCAGGTGGTCCACATATTCCCGATAGCCCCTTTGTGAAGGGACCCTGCCAGCCGAGGTATGAGGCTGTTCCAGAAGCCCCAGCTCAATGAGCTCCGCCATTTCATTTCGGACGGTGGCGGAGGAAACGCCGATCTCCTCCGCAATGGCTTTTGACCCCACAGGCTCGCCGCTTTTTACAAAGTCTCGCACTACGGAGGAAAGGATTTTTTCTTTCCGCGGAGTCATTTCCATACCGTGCCGCTCCTTTCCCGGAGTTCCTGTTAGCACTCTTGATGTTCGAGTGCTAACCATGACTATAATTTACCACTTTGGTCAGCAAAAGTCAAGAACGTAATTTGTAAATTAAATATGAATGACGGTTTTTGCTGAAAACGGCAAAAGGAACCTGCCACGGAATTTGCGGCAGGTTCCTTTGAGCGTGTCGAAAAAGCTTTTCGCCACGCTCAAACTTCTTGAGGAAATCTTTGATTTCCTCAAGAAGTTCTGATTGAAATGCGAGAGAGGGTTCTCGCCTGTCGGCTCGGTCGGCGCTTGGCGGTCTCCACCGGAGACCAGCGCCCCTGATGGTCCCTAGAAGCTGCAAAGCAGCTTTTTCACACTCTTCCCCCTTCCGTTTCTTTCAGTTAGAGGGTTTATCGACAGCCTGAAAGGAGCCTGCCGCGGAATTTGCGGCAGACTCCTTTCCCAAACAAACTTTTCTCTTCGCTTGACAACAGCTTTCAAAGCTTTTCCACCGGCACCCAAATGGCTGCCCGATATCCGTCGCTGTCGGTTTTTCCCTCGTCGGAATACCACTCAATATTGGCGCCCATGGCGATGCGGTACTCCGTATTGCCGGGAAGCCATTCCTGAAACACCTTGGTATTGATGGCCTGAAGCGTACCGGGAAGCGGCCCACGGCAAGGGAAAACCGCCCAATCCATCGCGGGAAACTCAAACAGCTCCATTCCCTCCGGGATCGGCCCGCCCCGGTAGCTTCCCGCAATGAGATAGCGGAACATGCCGGGGGTGCGCTCCTCGTCCACGCACACGCCAAACTCGCCGATACCATGGGCCAAAAAGGCCTTTTTCTCCGGAGTTTGCGGTTCTTTTCCGGAAAAAATCGGCGTACAATATTGCCGGTCGAATTCCTCCCAAAATTCGGGGATCTCCCGGTAGCCGCTTTCAAAGGGAACATCTCTCCCGAAGCCGATCACCGTAAATTTTTCTTTGTGTTCCACCGTGTACTCCAAGCTTTCTCCTCCTTGTACAGAAATCATGACCTTCAACGGAAAAAAGGGCTTGAGCCTTTTGTGCTCTTTTTTGATCTGCGTGGGGGTGGCTCCGTGGAAACGCACAAAGGCCTTTGTAAAGCTTTCCGGCGTTTCAAAGCCGTACCGATAGGCAATATCGATGACCCTGCCCCGATCCAGCACCAGATCCAGCGCCGCCAGATACAGACGGCGGCAGCGAAGATACCTGGAAATGGAATACCCCGTCACGATCTCAAAGCCCTTTTGCAGATAAAAGGGAGACATGTACACATGGGCCGCCACCTCCTCCGCCGTGATCGGCTCGCGGATATGCTGTTCCATATAGTCGATGGCGGAGCGCAGGGTTTCCGTCCACTCCACAGGCTCACCTCCCATTTTTCTTTTCTGTCAAGTTATGGCAATAAGTTTTCAGGGCATTCCCCTTCCTCTGTCATCCTGAGGAGCATAGCGACAAAGGATCTCGCTCTTAAAGCCCTTCGAAAAGACCCAAAGGACGAGATTCTTCACTTCGTTCAGAATGACAGAGAGGGAGCCCTTTCCTTTTCCAGCAACTAACATGATAAATTAAAGTCTAGCGGCTACCCTTGCCCTTCAATTCCTCGTTGCTCATTGCCCATTCCTAATCGCTCATTGCCTCTTCCTTATCAGGATAATCTCATAAAGAATTTTTGTCCTGTCTTTTTTCAGTATTTTTTGTCCGCCTCTATAAGCTTATCAGCCAATAAGCAAGAAAAGGACTGGCGTATATGGTGAGATAGATCAGCGTGACCCAGGGCTGATAATCGATGTAAAATTCCCGGAAGGACAAAGACCATGGGTGCTTGATCAGCACCCAGCCGATCACATCGAAGGCTGCCGTGAGGGTTCCCCAAATCAGCGAGGTAGCGACCACATTGGAAAAGGTGACGGTTTCCAGGCCTTGAAAATAGAGAAACGCGAACACCGGAAAAATCAGAAGATTATACAGGGGGTGCCAGGGCTTTGTCTTTTCGTACCCCTCGCCCATACCCGGGCCTTCTTTCATAGATTTCATATGCAGCACCGTGATGTTAAAAACTGTGTGCAGTATTCCGATCAGCGTTACGATCAGATAGGCTCCCCAATACCACAGCATAGAAAAACCAAAGTGTTCCATTTTGCGGTTCCTCCTCTTCTTTCAGAAATTCTTGTTAATCGAAGCTGCCGCTCATATAAAAACGCCGCCTGCCGAAGAGGAAATACACTTGGCAGACAGCGCTCCTTTACAAAATCAATATAGTAATCCCGCGCAGCGTTTTACGCCGCGGCCGGAAAAGCCGGTCACAGAAGGATCTCGCCGTCTACGGTTCCAGGCAGCGCGGCCGCATTGGATTCATCGGTGTCCACATGCATGGCTAACGCGTAGGCGGGGCTGACGCGGCATACCACATCGCCGTAAACCAGGCTGCGACCGTTGTATTCCACCTTTACGGAAACGATCTGCTTATCGGTAACACCAGCTTCCTTTGCCTCTTCGGGATTAAAGTGGATATGACGCTTCGCCGCGATCACACCTTTTTCCAGAACCACTTCTCCGGCAGGCCCCTTCAGCGTGCAGCCGGGAGTTCCCTCCAGATCGCCGGATTCCCGGATCGGCGCGGTCACGCCCAGCTTGCGAGCATCAGTAAGGGAAATTTCCACCTGGGTCTCTTTCCGGGTGGGCCCCAGGATCGACATGGACATGGAGCCCTTGGGACCTACTACCTCCACCTTTTCCGCACAGGCATACTGGCCGGGCTGAGAAAGATCCTTCTTATTGGTAAGAGCGGCGCCCTTGCCGAACAGGGTTTCCAAATCCTCATTGGAAACGTGGACATGATGAGCGGAAGTTTCTACCATAACCTTCATTGTGTATTCCTCCTTCAAAATTCTTCGGCTTTTGCATTTTTATTCTACTACCGAACGGGAAAAATTTCAACTGCCTTTCCTTGTGTTTCTCAAAGGAATTTGCTATACTGGATTTCAGAAGGCTATGGGAGGGAGCAAAATGATCGATAACTGGGAAGCGCTTCGGGAAAGCTGCCTGCAATGCCGCAAATGCGGGCTGTGCGAAACACGGCACAACGTAGTGTTCGGCGTGGGAAACCCAAAAGCCAAGGTGCTGTTTGTAGGCGAAGGGCCCGGAGAAAATGAAGATCTGCAGGGAGAGCCCTTTGTGGGCCGGGGCGGCCAGCTTTTGGATAAGTTTCTCACCGCCGTGGATCTGGACCGGAAAACCAATATCTACATTGCCAATATCGTGAAATGCCGTCCGCCGAAAAACCGGGATCCGCTGCCGGAGGAGCAGGACGCCTGCATTGGCTGGCTGCGGAATCAGTTTGCGCTGCTGCGCCCGAAGATCATTGTGTGTTTGGGGCGTGTTGCCGGCATGAAAATGATCAAGCCAGATCTGAAGATCACTAAGGAGCACGGCATTTTCTTCGAAAAGGGCGGCGTGCTGATGATGCCAACTCTGCACCCTGCCGCGCTGCTGCGCAATCCCGCCCAAAAGCCCGCCGCCTTTGAGGATTTTTTGAAGCTGAGAGAAAAGATCGACGAGCTGGGAGCGGATATCAGCCGTTGAAAAACAGCGCCAGGTAAAAGAAAGAGAAGCTGTTGTAAAACTTAGCGGTTTTGCAGCAGCTTCGGTTTTTTAGATACTAGATGCTAGATGCTGGATACTAGACGGTGGTGGCACTGCTTCGCAGCGCAATAAAAGCAAGGGCATATAATGAGCAATTAGCAAGGAAGGGCAGGGGTAGAGTGGTAAATTATAGTTTAGCGTCCTGATTCCGCTATCACTATTGTCATTCTGAGGAACGAAGTGACGAAGAATCTCGCCCTTGATTCCGGGAAAAGGGCGAAGGACGAGATTCTTCGCTTCGCTCAGAATGACAAGAGGATGGTGTGCAGATAAGCGCTAAATTCCAATTTAGCAGACTGGGCTCCTGATCTTAAAATAATTGCTCATTATTCATTGCCAATTCCTCATTCTTCTGCCGCATTGCTCTGCTCCGCGGTTTCTCTTTTCTTTTTTCTGCCGTAAAAGAACTGGTCCGCCACTACCAGCAGCGCGCCGGCGATCACCACCAGGTAGTAGGTAAAAAACCGCCAGACCATGACGGCGGAATACAGGTCATCCTTGACAAAATAGTTTCGGAAAAAGGCGGAAAATCCAAGCTCCTGGGCGCCGGAGGCGCCGGGCATGGGCATAAAGGACACAGACGCCTGCAAAAGGCTCTGTACGGCAAAAACCTCCCAATAGCTGATGGTGTGATAGCCAAAGGCGCGAAACACGAAATAGATCACGCTCATCTGCAAAATGAATTGCGGAATGGAAAGCAAAATTCCCCACAGGACACTGCGCTTATTTTTCCGAAAGGTTTCCCGGTAGCTGCCGAAATCCGCTTCAAATTTATCGATGGACTCCAGCAGGTGAAAATGCCCCTGCAAAAACCTGAGCTTTCTCACCAGCCATTTGGCAAAACGGCAGATACCGTGCAGCACTGGCCTGATAAAGAGACAGGGGAAAAAGATAATAGAGCCGCCGTTTATGGCCAGGCCCAGAATGATCAGCGGGATAATGCCGGGGTTTTCCAGGCTCAGCTTTCCATACATAAAGAAGAAGCTCAAAAGTGAGCAAAGGAAAAAAGCGCACTGAAAGCAGAAAAATTTTACGATCAATACAGCGGTGGAAACCCCCACGGGGATCTTATCCCGGCGGAGGTACGCGGCCTGCATGGGCTGGCCTCCGGTGGAACTGGGGGTGATATAGGAATAATAGATGCCAAGAAGGCCGATCTTCATGGCGCTTCCCATTTTCATCGGGATCTTCTGGCTGCGCATCAGAAGGCAAATGATCCCGCCTTCAAACAGGAAATAGACCACTGTGACCAGTACTGCCAGAGCAAGGAAACCGGGAGTCAGGTTCGCTATGGTGCGAAATACATTTCCGAATTCCCGGTTACAGATTCCAAACGCCACAAGGGCGATCATGGTGGCTAAAATATAAAGCATTCCCCAGGGAATTTTCCGTTTTTTCTTTTGCGGCTCCATTGCGGAAGAGGAGCCTTCCCCTATCGTTTCATATTCCGTCAAAGCGCATCGCTCCATCTGTATAATATCAAGCTGTTTCGCAGATTTTTCAAAAGCAGCGGCGATTCTTGCCGTTATTGCGATTTTCTCTTCCAAAACAGCAATGGCTCTTGCCGTTGCTATTCTATCACGGTTTGTAGTATAATGCAAACCATGAAATCTTACGGTTTTATAAAGGAGGGCGCTTATGCCGATCGAAGCGATAGAACAACCGGAATTTATTGAGATTTCCCCTACCCTGCGGCTGAAAAGGTATGACGGCGTTTTCGACTTTGCCCTGCCCTGGTACCAGGACCTGGTGGTTCTTCGCATGTCCGAGGGCGAGGGTACCAAGCCCTATACTCTGGAAAATCTCAAGGTAATGTATGCTTATCTCGACGCTCATGGGGAGCTGTACTGGATCGAGGAGGATCAGGGAACCGGGTTTGTCCCTATCGGAGACGTGACCATATGGCAGGAGGATCTGCCCATCGCCCTGGGCTCTTCCGCCGTCAGAGGGCGGGGCATCGGAAAGTCGGTGCTTCAGGCACTGATCGCGCGGGCCAGATCACTTCATTGGGATCATCTCAGCGTACAGAATATCTACAGCTACAATACCGCCTCTCAAAGGCTGTTTCTCTCCTGCGGCTTTCGGGAAACGAAAAAGACAGAAACCGGTGCAAGCTACCGGTTGGAGCTTTAGCCAAGCAGCTTTACCGTGAGCACGGCAAACACCAGGGCGGCGCAATCCCCCAGCAGGGCGGCAGGAACGGTATACCGCAGCTTTTTATATCCGCAGGCCCCAAAATATACGGCAATGGCATAAAAGGTCGTCTCTGTGGAAGATGCCAGCACAGAGGCGATCTTTCCCGTTTCGCTCTCCGGGCCGAACTGCTGTAAAAGGGAAAGCGTATAGGCGGAGGAGCCGCTGCCGGAAACAGGCCGCAGCAGAGCAAGCGGTAAAATTTCCGGGGAAATGCCCACCGCTTCCGCCAAGGGCTCCGCCAGAGAACAGAGAAGCTCCAGCAGCCCGGAGGCCCGTACCATGGACACCGCCACGATCAGGCCGATCAAGGTGGGAAGGATACGCATAGAAGCACTGATCCCCTCCTTTGCCCCCTCTAAAAAGGTATCGAACACCTCTACGTTTTTCAAAAAGCCAAACAGCACGATCCCGCCGACGATCAGCGGCATTGCCGCCGCCCCGATCTGCCCCATGGTTTTTCCCGCCTTTCTTCTTTGTGAAACTTAAGGCAACACCGCAAAATTCAGGTCTATCACCTTAAGGCCGGTTTTCAGGAGCCCCTCAGGCTTCCCCGCTCCGCCAGCTTGCAGCACAGTACGCAGGTAACCAGCGCGGCAAAGGAGGTGATCCAGATCTCCGGCAAAACGGCAAAGGGCTCGGCGCTGCCGCAGGAGCTGCGCATGGCCGCCATGTTCACCGGCAAAAGCTGAATGGAAGCTGTGTTGAACACCACAAACAGGATCATTCCCTTGGTAGGGGCGGTTCCTTTGTTTTTCTTCGCCATGGCGCTGACCGCCGCCAAGCCAAGGGGCGTAGCGGCGTTTCCCAGGCCCAGAAAATTTGCTGAAAAATTCATGCACATCTTCCCTTTGATCTCCCGGTCCTCCCGGTATTCCGGAAAAAGCCTGTCGATCACCGGAGAAAAGGCGGAGGCCAAAAGCTCTGTCAGCCCGCTTTTTTCAGCGATCTTCAAAAAACCCAGCCAGGCGCACATGCTTCCCAAAAGAAATATGGAAAGCTCTACCGCGTCCTTTGCCCCGTTCATAATGGCGGTGGAAAGGTCGCCGATTCTGCCGGTGGCCAGCGCACAGACAACACTTGACAAAATCATACCGAACCAGATGGCGTTTAACATAAAAATCCCCGCTTTCCTCCCCTGCTTTTCCTTGACTTTGCAGGGGAAAAAGAATAGTATACTTTCAGAGTCTTTTTTGAAACGGAGGCGCAGCTTATGCTGTTTGGAGAAAAAATTCTGGACTATTGGGACGATATCTTGAAGGATCTGGGAACGCTGATCGCCGTTCCCTCTGTGGCGGGCAAGGCGGAAAACGGACACCCCTTCGGCGATGCCTGTGCGAAGGCCATCGACACGGTACTGGAAATGGCTAAGGGCTATGGCCTGAAAACGAAAAACGCGGACTACTATGCCGCCCATGCCGAATACGGCGAAGGAGAGGGAAACGCCGTTGTCATGGCACATGTGGACGTGGTACCCGCCGGAGAGGGCTGGGATACCGACCCCTTTACCCTGGTGATCGATGGAAACCGTGCTTTCGGGCGAGGCGTATCCGACGATAAGGGCGCGGCCATTGTAGCCCTGCACTGCCTGCGGGCTTTAAAGGACGCAGGAGTCAAGGGAAACCGGAAGCTCCGGGTGATCTTCGGCTCCGGCGAGGAAGTGGGCATGGCCGATATCCCCCACTATTTTGAACAGGAGCAGCTGCCCGACATGGGCTTTACCCCCGATTCCGGTTATGGCATCTGCCACTGTGAAAAAGGCATTATCAACTTGAAAATTTCCGGCAAAAATGATTCCGATCTTATCAAGAGCTTTGCCTCCGGCACGGTGAGCAACGCCGTTCCCGCCAAGGCTGTCTGCGAAATTTTCTGCTCTCAGGAAGAATACGAAGCACTGCGGAAGGCGGCGGAGAATTCCCCTGCCGAATTCGTGATCACCCGCACCGGGGATGGGGCTTCCCTTTTGGCAAAGGGAAAGGCAGCTCACGCCGCGGGCCCCGAAAACGGCCGTAACGCCGCCTCCTATCTGGTAGAGCTTTTGGCGGAGGTATTCGGCGAAGACCGGTTGGGCTCCTTCTTCCGGTTTGTTCACGAAAAAATCGGACTTACCTATGACGGCAGCTTTCTGGGAGTGGCTATGAGCGATGAGCCCAGCGGCCCTTTGACCTTCAATCTGGGGCTTTTGCACGCGGATCCTCAGGAGTGCAGCCTGGTGGTGGATATTCGCTACCCTGCCACCAAGAAAGGTGACGCGGTTTCCGAGCCCATTCAAAAGGCGGCGGAAGCCTATGGACTTACCTACACCCTGCTTTCCGACGCCGCTCCCTTATATCTGCCAAAGGAAAGCCCGCTGGTCACCCTGCTTTCCGGCGCTTACAAGGATATTACCGGCGAGGAATGCAGCATCTATTCCATGGGCGGCGGCACCTATGCCCGGCAGATGCACGGGAAGGGCGTGGCCTTCGGCCCCGGATTTGCCAGCGAAGAGGACAGCCACGCTCACGATGTAAACGAGCGCATCGATTTGGAGCAGTTTAAGCTTCACGCTAAGATCTGCCTGGAAGCCATGTACCGCATGCTGACCGCAGAATGATCTCAATAAAGAAACAGGAGGGCAGTTCCATGGCGGAATATTCGCACATTACCCCGGAGGACATTTTTTCCAATCAGGAGGTTCGCTGCTACATTGAGCAGGGAAACAACTGCCTGGAGGCCATCGGCTTTACAGAGCATGGCCTGGCCCATGCCAAGCGCAGCAGCAATTATGCCAGAGACATTCTTTCCGCTCTCCAGTATCCGGCGCGCACCTGTGAGCTGGCGGCAATTGCGGGCTATCTTCACGATATCGGCAACACCGTAAACCGGGCGGATCACGCCCACAGCGGCGCCTTGATGGCCTTTACCCTATTGAATAAACTTTCCATGCCGCCAGAGGAAATCGCCCTGGTCTGCTCCGCCATTGGGCACCACGATGAAAAGACCGCCTATCCGGTCAACCCTGTGGCGGCGGCGCTGATCCTTTCAGATAAAAGCGATGTGCGGCGCACCAGAGTGCGCAAAAACGCTGTTTTGACCGCCGATATTCACGACCGCGTCAATTACGCCGTGGAGCATACCAGTCTGAAGATCGACCCGGAAAAGAAGGTCTGTCTATTTAATATTACGATCGCCACAGAGATATGCCCTGTGATGGAGTACTTTGAGATCTTTCTGGACCGCATGGTGCTCTGCCGCAAAGCCGCCCAGACTCTGGGACTGCAATTTGAACTGGTGATCAATAACACAAGGCTTTTGTAGCACTGTTCCTGCGTTTTACGGTTCTTCCCCGCTGATTTAAAACCGCCCCAGCTGAAAAATTCCCGGCCAAGGAGGTTTTTCACTGCCGCAAAGAAAAAACTTGATTTTTTCTTTGCGCTGCGATATAATAACTACTGCTATCCCCCATACACTTGCCGGTGTGATGGAATTGGCAGACGTAGTGGACTCAAAATCCACCGGTAGAGATACCGTGCCGGTTCGAGTCCGGCCACCGGCACCAGCAGCGTGACGCTGCACCCAATTCGCGCACTTGGCGTTACTGAGTGCGCGAACTTTTTTTGCCCGCGAACTGGCGGCATCTGTTTTATCGTATATTCACAGCAGCGTGACGCTGCACCCAATTCGCGCACTTGGCATTACCGAGTACGCGAACTTTTTTGCCCGCGAACTGGCGGCATCTGTTTTATCGTGTATTCACAGCAGCGTGACACTGCACCCAATTCGCGCACTTGGCGCTACTGAGTGCGCGAACTTTTTTGCCCGCGAACTGGCGGCATCTGTTTTATCGCGTATTCACAGCAGCGTGACGCTGCACCCAATTCGCGCACTTGGCGTTACTGAGTGCGCGAACTTTTTTGCCCGCGAACTGGCGGCATCTGTTTTATCGTGTATTCACAGCAGCGTGACGCTGCACCCAATTCGCTCACTTGGCGCTACTGAGCGCGCGAACTTTTTTGCCCGCGAACTGGCGGCATCTGTTTTATCGCGTATTCACAGGCCTAGCGGTCAGCAAGTCGTGCCGCTGGGGTTTTTCCATGTTTTCAGCAGACGGCCCGCGTTGGAACATCTGTTTTGCGGCGGGACTGCCGGGGCGTTTTTCTGCTGTTCCCCGGCTGTTCAGAGGACTCAGGGTTGCGGAGTTTCCGCCGCAAAACGGTTCCGGGCTTTTCGTTTCCGTCATATGCCTGAAAAGTTGACATTTTTCAAGTAATATGATAAAATATTTTTTATTATAGCAGGTATAACTATTTAAGAAGGTGCTTTTCGTGGCAAACATTTCCAGTGGGATCCTTCTCGATGCGAACTTGATGAATTTGAAAGAAATTCCTGCCGCTTCGGTTCGGCCTGAGGTATTTGGGTTCTTTGTGTCCGGTGAGGAGGTTGTACAGTCTTTTTAAACCATCAGGGATCAGCTCATTTTTACGAACAAACGCGTATTTGTGGTAAACGTTCAAGGGATCACGGGAAAAAAGATCTCTTATTTTTCCTATCCCTATTCCAAAGTACAGTATTACGGCATAGAAACCGCCGGTGTGCTGGATATCGACAGCGAGCTTGTGCTGGCGTTCAGCAACGGCGCCCGCCTGCAATTCGATTTCAAATCACAGGTGGATATCAAAAAAATTTGCGCCAATATTTCCGCTTTTATTCTGTAAATCCCGCCTCTGAAAGGAAGAACCAAGGATCTTTCGCGTGCTGAGATTTTTTCAGCCACGCAAAAGCTTTCGGCCTTTTAAGACAGTCGGCTCTGCCAAGGCGCAGAGCCGACTGTCTTTACGCTTATTTCCATTCCAATTCCCCCTTGCCTTTCCATGAGATCAAGCGTATATTAGAATTAAGAGAAGATAGTTCCCTTTTCCACATCAAATCGCAAAAAATCAGGAGTGTGAAGCATGCTGCGGGAATTTTCACTGACGGAGATCAAACATTTGAAGGTACATGGCAGAACAAACGGAAGCCTTTCTCCCCTGACGCTGTTTTGGACAGCTTCGGGGTTTGAGGTACGGGCCACGGGCAGTGAGCTTTGGGCGCTGTTGGAGGGAGATTTTGAGCAGCAGGAGCCCTGGATCAGCCTGGAGGTAAACGGGGCGTGGGTCGGCAGGCAGATGGTGGAGCAGGGAAAGCGCTGGGTCTGCTTGTTTCGGAACAGAAATCCCCTGGCGGTGAAGCAGGTTCGGCTGTACAAGGATATGCAGGCCATGTCGGAGGATCCCCGGCATCTGCTGCAGATCCATGCCTTGAAAACGGACGGCGAGTTCCTGCCGGTCCCGGAAAAAGAAAAAAAGCTGGAATTCATCGGTGACAGCATTACCTCCGGCGAGGGGGCCATCGGCGCTGTTTCTGAGGAAGATTGGGTGGCCATGCTTTTTTCCGCAAAAAACAATTACGCGGTACTGACGGGCGAGCTGTTAAACGCCGAGGTACGAATCCTTTCCCAAAGCGGCTGGGGCGTAGTTTCCAGCTGGGACAACAATCCCCGCTGTGCCCTGCCCGCTTTTTACAGCCAGATCTGCGGTCTGCTTTCCGGGGAGCGCAACCAGGCTTTAGGCGCTCAACTGCCTCACGATTTTTCCGCCTGGCAGCCTGACGCCGTGATCGTAAACCTTGGCACTAACGACTGCGGCGCCCTTTCCTCCCCCGCCTGGGCAGATCCCGTGACAGGAGAAAGCTTTCAGCAGCACAGGGATGAAAAGGGAGGCTTTGTGCCGGAGGATCGGGAGCGCTTCCAAACAGCGGTAAAGAGCTTTCTTTCCCTTTTGCGGGAGAAAAACCCCAACGCACAGCTTGTGTGGGTATATGGTATGCTGGGCGGGGAGCTTTCCCCCATGATCGCAGAGGCGGTGCGGGAATACATTCAGGAAACCGGAGATCCTAAGGCGGCTTATTGGGAGCTTACCGACGCGGTAGAGCATCGCGGAGCCAGGTCTCACCCGGGAAAGGCGGCCCATGAGCTTGCCGCCCGAGAAATTGCGGAAAAGCTGCGCGGCCTGATTTGACAGAACACGTAAAAGAATTCTGTTAAATGAAGAAATGAGCAGTTAGCAATCAGAAAGAAAAAAGTCTCCTGTAGCCAACACCTGACAAACTGGAATTTAGTATATAAGTTGTTAGTCGCGAGTAGTTAGTTGTTAGAAAGGGAAAAGATCTCCAAATTGTCATACTTTGGTCTTTTTTCAAAAGTATGAAGGACTAGATTCTTCGCCTGCGGCTCAGAATGACAGAGGAGAGAATTTGTTTCGGAGTAACAACTAACATCTTACGATTAACAACTAGTTCGCTAAACTATAATTTCCCATTCTATCCTGTCCTTTTCTTTATCATGCGCTGCACAGCAGCGCTACCGCTGTCTAGGATCCAGCATCTGGCATTCAGTATCCAAAAAGCAAAGCAGCTGCTGCAAAATTTGACGTTTTGCAGCAGCCGCTTCTTTTTTTATAGCAATACTATTTCTGATAGAAATGGAATTTCTTCAGGGAGGTCTGCTTGGTAAAGCAGATCCGCAGATCAAGGATCTCGCTTTGGGGAACGATATCGCAAGAGAAGGCCGCAAACCGGGTCAGGCCGCCGGTTCCCCGGCCGCCGCAGCGGCCCAGGATCTTCCCGGTGGCGTTATCCGCCAAAATCAGCTCCACATCGCCGGCGGGTGAGGAAAGCTCCGCTTCAAAGGCGTTGCAGCCGGAAATATCCAAGCCTGTGTACACGGCATAGCTGCGGAAATCCGCCGCTTCCAGATATTCTTTTCCGTCTCTCTTATCGGTAAGGAACTGCGCGCGGCGGTAGTTCTGGGTATCGATCGCGCTGATCCAGCGGCCGCCGTCTCTGGTATCGGCTTCTTTGCCGTCTACAAAAACCGTTTCACGGCAGCGAAGGTCTCCGCTGGAGGCGCCCACACACAGCGCGTAGTCTCCCTTTGCCACGACAAAGCTGTTTTCCTCCGTACACCAGAAGGAAAGCTCCTCCACCGGGAAGGAAAGGGGAACCGTTTTGCTTTCCCCCTTCTTCAGGGAAACCCGCCGGAACGCCCGCAGCATACTGCGCGGCCTGGGATAGGCACGTGACTGCGGCGGCACGGCGTAAAGCTGCACTACCTCATCGCCGTCATAATCTCCTTCATTTTTTACGGTGACTGTGGCGGTGACCGTATCTTCAGGGCCAAAGCTCCTGGCGGACACCTGAAAATCGGAATAGGCAAAACGGGTATAACTCAGGCCGTAGCCAAAGGGATACAGGGGCTCGCCCTCAAAGTAGAGGTAAGTGACCTTGTTTTTCGCAATATCGTAATCGTCAATGGCCGGCAGATCTCTGACAGAGCGATACCAGGTGGAAGGGGTGCGCCCTGCCGGGTTATTTTCACCGAAGACGGTTTTGGCCGCCACATGCCCGAGAGACGGCCCCAAATGGGTAGAGCACAGCACGGCCCCCGCCTGCTCCCGCTCTTCCGTAATGGAGAAGGGATATCCGGTGATCAAATAAAGCACCGTGCTTCTGTTTCCCTCCCAAGCCGCGGAAAGCAGCCTGCCCTGGGAACGGGGAAGATCGATATCAGGGCGGTCATATTCTTCTCTGGCATTGATCAGCGGATGGTTACCGCCGCAGACGATCACGTGATCCGCCTGCTCCGAAAGCTTTCTGACACGCTCCGCGCCGCAGGAAACCACTTCGAGCTGGAAGCGCGCGGCGGGATCGTCGCCGGACAACACCGCGGCTATTACAGAGCCGTTCTCCTTCACGGCGATACTTCGATCCTGCCAGGTGGAAAGGAACCAGCTGCCGTTTTCCTCACGGGCCTTTACATGCTCCATGACAAACCAGCCGAAGGCCTGCTCCGCCGTGCAAGTCATGGCGGGGTCAAATACCATTTTATCAGGCTCGCCTCCGGAAACCTGCATGGCGGCAAAGCCGCCGCCCTCTGTAACATATTTTCCCGTTCGGAAGGAACGCAGCGTCCAGGAACCGTAATCCCAGTCATTGCGCTCAAACACTTCGGCGGAGCCGGCGTTGGCGGCGTCGGCGATCAGCTCTCCATTTTCGCCCAGGCGCACATATTTTCCGGTCTTTTCAGATTTCAGCACAATGCGGTCAAGGCCCTCGTCAAACAGCACGCGGCCTTCGCCCAATCTCTGCCGGAAGCCCTCTACCACCGGGGTTTGGTGCTCCGCGTAGCCGCAGTACCAGCAGATGTAATTCTCATTGGCGAGGGGGCCTACGACAGCCACGGTGCATTTGCCATCGTCCGTAAGAGGCAGCAGGCCCTTGTTTTCCAGAAGGATCATGGATTCCTCCGCCGCCTGTACCGCCAGCTTTTTATGATCGGAGCAGGCCAGCCTGCTTTGATCCATTCCGGTATACGGATTTTCCTCCGGATCAAAATCTCCCAGCATAAAGCGCAGGGTAAACAAATCGGCTATGGCCTTATCCAGGCTTTCCTCCTTTAGCAGGCCCCGCTCCAGGGCCTCTTCCACAGCGGGATCCACCATATCTCGGCTGTCCAGCATGGTATCGGCGCCTGTTCCCAGGATAGAGGCGATGGAAGCGGCGTGATCTTCATAGCTGCGATGGGCCGCCACATTCTGGCCGAAGTCTCCCCCGTCGCTAACGGCGAAGGTCATGCCCCATTCTTTTTTGCAGATCTCGGAAACGTCGGGATTGTTGACGCCCTCTACGCCGTTGATCAGATTGTAGGCCGTCATCAGGCCTACCGCCCCGCCCTGGCGAATGGCGGGTTCAAAGGCCTTCAGATAATACTCCCGCTTCAGCCGGGGAGAAATATTGGCGTTGGTGGTCTGACGCTCGTCCTCGTAGTTATTGGCATAGAAATGCTTCAGAAGCGGCGCGCATTTGAGATAGCGGGGGTCGCTGCCCGCCAGGCCCCTGGTATAGGCTGCGGTCATATGGCCTGTCAGGCAGGGATCTTCCCCATAGGCCTCTTCGTTGCGCCCCCAGCGGGGGTCGCGCTCCATGTCCACCGTGGGACCAAACAGGGAAAGCGAGCTGGGCGGGTCCATCTGATTGCTGATCCGCACCTCGTCCCCCGCCATATCGCCCAGCTTTTCCATCAGCTCCGGGTCAAACATGGCGGCCATGCCCCAGGGCTGGGGCAGAATGGTGGTTTCCCGGCGCTGATCCCGCTGCACCAGCCCTCGGGCGATCTCCACGCCGATATGGGTGGCCGGGATCCCCAGGCGGGGAACGGCGTCCAGATGGGAGGTGACCATGCCGATCTTTTCCTCCCGGGTCAAGCGGGATACCAGATCCTCCGCACGCTCCCGGGGAGAGCGCGCCGGGTTTTGAAAAGGATAGCTGTTACTCATACAAGATCCTCCTTACCTTTCTGCTTCGGCTGCATCTCCGCTGCATGCAGCGTGGGAGCTTCCGTACAGTTTTTCACGCGAACCGTCTTTTTCTCGCCGGGATAAAGCTTAAAATAGTTGTCGCTGTACCGCACCCGGTCGTCAGATGTTTTCAAATAAGCCACCGGCGTATAGCAGCCGGAGGAAACGGTGACCAGCAGATCTTCTCCGGACTGTTCCACCCTCTCAAGCCTGAGCTCCGGCTTGGGGAAGCTGTATTCCCGATAATAGGCCCGCAGGCTGTCGGCGGTTTCAAAGCCCTGCTCTACGGCGGAAGCAAAGAAAAAGCCCCGCTTCAGATCGTCCTCCATTTCAAGGGTGAGCTGCTGCCAGGAATGGGCCGGAGCCTTCAGCGTTTTTTTCAGCTTGCGGGAAACCGCGCCGTCAAAGCTCTGATAGCCATAGGAAAGCTCCAGGGAAACAGCCTCCGGCGTTTCGTTGATGACCGTGACCAATGCGCCGCCCTCCGCCGCCCGCACGATCAGCTTACGGGGAGCAAAGGCCCGTTTCAGGAAATAGAAGGAGACCTTCCGGGTCAGGTAATAATCGATGACCGTCCAGCCGGTTTCAGGCCAGCAGTCGTTATACATCCAGATCAGGTCTCCCGCGCCATAGGGCTTCTGCCGCATGGCTTCCGCCATTTCGGCATACAGGCAGCCCTGCATAATGCCGCTGTACAGCAGATATCCAGCTGTGTCAAGCTGGGAAAACTCTGTTAAATGCCGGTCGATGGCGCCGTCAATGGGCTCGCGCTTCCGGTCAAATTCCCCATGATGCTTCCAGATCTCTCCGCCGCACACCGGCTCTTCCCCATCGTGATACCGGCGCACGGTGCTTTCCATCTGCGCGCCGAAAAAGCCGTATTCACTGGAAAAGCGGGCAGGCATACGGTCAAAGGCCTCCAGCTCGTACTGGAACTTGAATTTTGTGTTGGGATCCCGGCCCAGGTAAGTCCAGGCGTGAACGTCGCCGTCGTCCACCTGATTGGCCCTGGGATCTCCAAAATAAGGCGAGGAAGGCATATAGGGGATCAGCGGGCTGTTGCGGTGCACTGCTTCAGGCTGGATATAATTGAAGATCCTTTCCCCATAAAAGCGATCCGGGGCAACGGGCGGCGGAAACCAGTCGGTATAGGATTCCGCGATCTCGTTATTTCCTGTCCACACCGCCATACAGGGATAATGGGCCAGCCGCTTTGTCTGGAATTCCGCCTCCCGCTGCGCTTCATAGAGAAAAGCGGGATCCAGGTCGGGATAAAAACCGCAGGCATACATGAAATCGTGCATGAGCAAAATGCCCTTTTCCGAGCAGAACTCATAGAAGCAATCGGGCTCATAGGTACCGCCGCCCCACATGCGCAGCATGGTAAAGCCTGCCTCGGCAGCCTCCTCTACCAGTGTGCGGTAAGAGTCTTCCGGCGTACGGAGGTACACCGAATCGGTAGGCACCCAGTTGCCGCCCTTACAAAAGACCCGCACGCCGTTTATTTTGAAAAAGAAATTCCGCGTGCCGTCCGGCAGGGGCGAATGATCGATTTCCACCGTGCGGAGCCCCACCTGCTTTTCCGGAGCCTCGTTGACTGTACCGCCGGTAACGCACCGGGCCCGCAGCGTATAAAGATGGGGATCGCCGTAACCGTTGGGCCACCAAAGACGGGGCTTTTCCAGGGTAACGGTTTCCTCCGCAAAATTCAAGCCCCCCGTAAGCAAAAGCTGTCGCTTCCCCCGGAAAACCGTTTCGTTTCCGTCCAAAAGCTCATATTCCAGCTGGGTATCGGAAGACGCGCACATATTGCTTTTTTCCAGCTCAAATACGAATTTCACACAGGCCCTGTCTTCCGTGGCGGACAGGGTATCCACACGGGAAAACGCTACCCGGGCGCCGGAAAAGGCCTCCAGGCGAATGGCCCGGCCGATCCCGCAGGTAGGCACCGGCTGGCACCAATCCCAGCCATAGGTAAACTGAGGCTTACGGGTATACACCCGCTGGTCACAGATGGCGTTTTCACTGGCACAGTAGAAGGAAATACTGTCCTTGGGATAATGCTCCTCCATACCGGAGGTCAGACGGATCACCAGCGTATTTTTTCCCGGCCGCAGAAAACGCTTTACGTCCTCTTGAAAGGGACAAAAGGCGTTGGTGTGACGGCCTGCCGGGCGGCCGTTTAAGATGATATCGGCCTTGAAATCCAGCATTTCAATGTACAGGCGGACAATGTCCTCCTGCAGCAGCTCCTCTGATACCTCGAATTCCCGAAGGAACCACCAGGACAAATCCCTGATCCACAGACAGTTTTTCGTGTTCGTTTTTAAGAAAGGCTCTTCCAAAACGCCGTTTTCCACAAGGGGCGTGATCACATCGCAGGGCACATTAGCGGTTAAAAATCCCGTTTTGGAAGGAAAGGCATTGGGCAGCTTTTCGTGATATACGGTGAAGGGGCCGTCGGGACGCTCCATGACCTCCCGCACCCGTTCCGGGCCAATGTCTAAAAATTCCGCCCGGAGCTTCCAGACCCCGGACAAATCTACGGTCTTCATAGTAGATAGCTCCTTCATGCAATAGTAAGAGAAAGTCAGCTTTGGAAAAGCAAAAAAAGAGCGGAGGAAGGAAAGCTCCCTCCTCCGCCTTTTCAGCTTACTTTATTTTGGAACGTTCCAAGGCTTACTGCTGGTTTACCTTGTTGTTCATGTAGTTTTCCAGCAAAGCGTTCTGAGCGTCGTAAACCTCCTGAGCCTGCGCGGTAGCCTCTTCCAGACCAAGCCCGTTCAGAGTAGCTACGTAGGTATCCCAGGTATCTACAGACTCGGTGCCGGCGATCACGCCCCACAGATAACGGTTCTTCTCGTCCTCGATATCGGTGTTGACGTTCATCCATTCGGTCAGGTCGGCGGGATTTCTCCACTCTACCAGATGATTAGCCATATCGCGGCTGGCAGCGCCGGACTTCTCAAACAGGGCGCGGGTTTCGGGGGTGTTGTCGATCAGGCCCTCGTCCTTCCGGTTGAACAGGTTGTTGAACAGGTTCAGACCAATGTTCTGGTCGTTGTTCTCCTGGCCTTCGGGAGTGATAATGCCCTCATAAACACCGTCAACGATGTTGTAATCCTCGCCCTCAACGCCATAGCGGCGCTCAACATAGTTCTCCAGGCTGCACATATCGTCATACATGGCGTAAATGCGCTCCGCGTTGTCGCCGCAGGTGTTGGTCAGGCCAAAGAATGCCCAAGCATTGGAAGTAGCAGGATCTTCCTGAGGATTGCCGTTGGGGCCGGTAACCATGTCAATGGGCACCCACTTGGCGTCAGGATTGGACTGGTAGAAGCTCTTCATGGCGCCGGAAGTGGGATTCATCCAGGCGCACCAGCTATAGGTGATGCCGAAGCCGCCGTTGGCCATTTCAGAATCACGGTCGGTATCCTGTGTGATATTGGGCGTGATATAACCCTTCTTATACAGATCGGCTACGATACCGATCCACTCCTTGGTGTTCTCCTGAGCGGGGCCATAGCCAACCTTGCCGTTGTCGTCCACTACCCAGCGGTCATAGTGGGTGAAATCATATCCCTGGATCCAGGGCCAGAAGGAACGGAAATCATAACCGTCGCCGCCCAGACCGTAGGTATCCTTCTGGCCGTTGCCGTCGGGATCGTCCTCGGTGAAGGCGCGCATGACTTCAGCCAGCTCTTCAAAGTTGGTGGGAGCCTTCAGGTTCAGGTTATCCAGCCAGTCCTGACGGATCCAGGTGACCTCGCAGGAGGGCTCAGACACGTCGCCGGGGATGCGGTAAATAGCGCCGTCCTCCTCAGTGGCGAAGAACAGAGTTTTGGGATCCATCTTGTTGTAGTAATCGCGGATATTGGTGTACTTGTTCATGTACTCGGAAACATCCACCAGCTTACCGGCGTCACGCCACTTGATGAAATCGTTGTCCATGCTCCACCACCACATGATGTTGGGGGTGTCATCGCCGGCCATCCAGAGGTTAATGGTGGACTGACCATCGGACCAGCCAGGCAGAACGCGCAGGTCGATGTTTACATTGTACTTCTCTTCCAGCATTTTCTCCACGCGGCTGTCCGGCTGGGTGAAGCCGGTCATAATGGCGATGGAAACATCGATCGTATCCTCACAGGCGGTAGGATCGATTTTTTCGCCGCTGCTTACGGGAGCAGTGCTGGATGTGCCGCTGTTGTCCGCGGCGGGGGTGCTGCTGTTTGCAGGTGTGCTGCTGCTAGGCTTCTTGTTGTCATTTCCGCAGGCTGTAAAGCAGCCAACCAGCATAACAACAGCCAGAAGCAACGCAAGAACTCTCTTTTGCATTTTGTTTGTCCTCCTAAAATAAATTTTAGATATATTCAAAGGGGAAGCCCCTATGAATCAAATCAGGAACGCTTCTTTCCAAAGCACGAAGGAAATCAGCCCTTCACGCCGCCGATCATAACGCCCTTGACGAAATACTTCTGTACAAAGGGATATACGATAAGGATCGGAACGGTGGAAACAATAATGGAACCGGCCTTGATGGTAACGTCGTTGGTGCTCTGCTGCACACGGACGTTTACACCGGCCTGCTGCATGGCCTGCTGCGTATTGGTCAGCATAAAGCGCAGCTGCTGCTGCAGGGCCCATTTATCCTGAGACTGCAGATAAATAACAGAGGAGAAATAGTCGTTCCAATACATTACCGCGTTGAACAGCAGGATCGTGGCAATGGTCGCCTTGGACAGCGGCAGGATAATGCTGAAGAAAATGCGGATATCATTGGCACCGTCTATCTTGGCGGATTCCTCCAGGCTCTCCGGAATAGAGAGGAAGAAGTTCTTCATCAAAATACAGTTGTAAGCGCTGACCAGCAAGGGCAGGATCAGGGCCCAGCGGGTATCATAAAGCCCCAGATTGCGGATCAGCAAATAGTTGGGGATCATGCCGGCGCCAAAGATCATGGTGAACAGCACCAGGAACATCAGCACGCTTCCGCCCCGCAGACGTCGCTTACTTAAAGGATAAGCCATCATGGCGGTGAGCAGCGTGCCCACCACAGAGCCCACTACCGTAACGAGAATGGTGGTAAAGAAGCCGGAGCCGATGCCCGGGTTCTTAAATACGGAAATATAGGTATCCCAGGTCAGATCCTTGGGGTACAGGAACACGCCGCCCTTCAGGGCCATTTCCGCGGAGCTCAGGGACTGCATCAGAACATGCCAGAAGGGATATACCATCAATAAGCACAACAGCGTAAAAAAGGTATAGTTGAAAACAGTAAATATCTTCTCTCCCACGGAGGTTTTGATCTTATTTTCCCGGGCAATACTGCCCGCCTGTATTGTTTCTTTTGCCATGATAACGCCCCCTTACCAAATGCCTTCGTTGCCGCTCTTCTTCGCGACCTGATTCACGACAACGATAAGAACCAGCGCGACTACCGATTTGAACATGCCGGCCGCGGTACTGAGAGCATAATCGTTTTTGCCGATACCCAAGCGATACACATATGTATCAATAATATCCGCCACGTCGTAAACAGGAGCGGAATACAGCATGAAGATCTGATCGAAGCCCGCGTTCAGAATATTGTTGCAGTTTAAGATCAGGGTTATGATCACAGTGGGCATGATTGCCGGAATGGTGATGTGCAGCAGCTGCTTAAAGCGTTTGGCGCCATCGATCTGCGCGGCCTCATACAGCTGCGGATCCACGCCGGACAGAGCCGCAAAATAAATGATCGTGCCCCAGCCCGTGTTCTTATACAGATCACTGATCACCAGCATGGGAACAAAGGCGTTCTTATCAGTAAGCACCTGCATATCCTGACCGGTCAGTGTTTTGATCAAAGAAGTGATCACGCCGGTAGACGGATCCAGGAAGTTCATGATCAAACCGCCCATGATAACCCAGGAAATAAAATAGGGCAAATACATCAGAGTCTGTGAGACCTTCTTAAACCGAAGATTCCGCATTTCATTCATCATCAGCGCCAGAATGATAGGCAGCGGGAAGCCGATGATCATTTTCAGAACGCTGATAAACACCGTGTTCTTCAGCGTTTTCAGGAACGCGGGCTTTGTAAACAGCTCAACAAACTTGCCAAAGCCCACCCACTGATTGGCCGACGCGTCAAAGGGATTATACTCCATAAAGGCGATGCGCAGGTCGATCATAGGCACATACTTGAAGATGATCAAAATCACAAGGCCCGGAAGCAGCAGCAGATACAGCCACTTATCCCGCAGAATGTCTTTTCCCAGCTTGGCCCATTTCCCACCGCTTTTGGGCGTCTGGACCTTTGCCGGTTTCGTACTGGCATTTGTCATAGAAAAACCCCCATTACAATGATTTCACTATATCTACCTCTCTTTAAGAGAGCATACAGCGCGAAACAGTGAACAGTGTAAGATCAGTGTTCTTCTACGAAGAACACTAAGAAAGGGTACCCTTTCTTTGCCGATTTGCGTAACTTAAAGAAGACCCCAATCCCAAGCGGAATGCCTCGCCAATTCGCACAGATTACAGTCTCTTCTTTCATCACTGTATACGATTTTACCAGATATATCCAATTTTGTAAAGGGGTTTTGCATTTATTTTACAATTATGACGATTTTGTAATTTCCCGTGTTGGCAATTCATGCAGTGAAAACCTATGGTACTACTGTTTTTTGCGGGATCGAACCAGAGATTTTTCAATTTGAGAGCACACTTGTAACCTTTTGTAATCAGCCCCTTCCCCTTCTGGCTTTCTCCAAATTCCGCCCTAAGGCCAACACTCCAAATTGACAAACTAGGATCTTACTACAAAAGCACAAAGAAAGCTTTTCTGAGACATAGATATGACGACCAAAGCCTTATTCACAACCGATGAACGCTGTCTAAGTCTTTTTTGCCGCTCTCTTCCGCATTCCCTGATATGAATACAGGTTCTAAGAAAGAACGTATACTCACTCCCCTCTTTTCTTACTGAGCCTTCGCTTACCGGGAACCAGGAAAATTAGGATTGCATTAGCTTCACTGAACTGATATAATAGTTGACAATACAACTATTATCAGGAGGGATCTGGGTGCACTTCGTCAATGCTCAAAAGGTCTGCAAGGGAATGCAGTTGGGAGAGGTTCCCCCGGAGCGGCAGATCGTGAGGGACACCTTAAACGTGGCCTGGCCCTCTGTTCTGGAATCCTTTTTTGTAAATCTGGCCGGCGTGGTGGACACCATTATGGTGGGCTCCCTGGGCTCCTATGCCATCGCGGCGGTGGGACTTACCACCCAGCCGAAATTCCTGGGACTTGCCGTGTTTTTATCTCTGAACGTGGCCGTATCCGCCATTGTGGCTCGGCGAAAGGGCGAAGAGAATCGGGAAAGCGCCAACCGGGTAGTACGCATGCTGCTGCTGTTTACGCTGCTGCTTACCGCCGTGATCAGCACGTTGTTTGTCATTTTCGCCAGTCCCATTATTTCTCTGGTGGGCTCCCAGCCGGATACCCATGAGCATGCCGTAGCCTATTTGCGCATCATCATGGGGGGTTCTGTGTTTTCCACGGTCTCTCTGGTACTGAATGCGGCGCAGAGAGGCGCGGGAAACACCCGCATCGCCATGATCACCAACGTCATTTCCAATTCGGTAAACGTGATCTTCAACTACCTGCTGATCGGTGGAAATTTCGGTTTTCCCGCCTTGGGAATTCGCGGCGCGGCCATTGCCACTGTAATCGGTACCGTATGCGCCTGTGTGCTGAGCATCGCCTCTGTGCTGCGAAAAGACAGCTTTGTCTGCCTGCGGGCCGTAAAGGGCTGGATCGCCGATAAAGTAAGCATTCGTTCCTTGTTCAGTGTAAGCTCCAGCGCTTTTGTGGAGCAGCTTTGCCTGCGCATCGGCTTTCTGCTGTTTTCCATGACGGTTGCCCGCTTGGGCACCACGGAGCTTGCCGCCCACCAGATCGGCATGAACATGATGAGCATGTCCTTCTCCATCGGAGACGGCTTTTCTGTGGCATCCGTGACTCTCATCGGGCAAAGCCTGGGACGAAAGAGGCCCGATATGGCGAAAATTTACGGCAATGTATGCCAAAAGATCGGCCTGGTCTGCGCTTTTATCATTTCCACGGTGTATTTTCTCTTCGGCAGAAATATCTTCGCCCTGTTCTCCAACGAAGCGCTCATTTTGGAATACGGCATTTCCATTATGCGCATTCTGAGCCTGATGCTGTTTTTGCAGATCGAGCAGGTGGTGCTGTTCGGCTGCCTGCGCGGCGCGGGAGATACCCGGTTTACCGCGCTGATCTCCCTGATCAGCGTTACCTGCATTCGTCCCGGCGTAAGCTGGCTGCTGTGCTATCCCCTAGGCCTGGGGCTTTTGGGCGCGTGGTTCGGTACCTTCTGCGACCAGGCAGTACGCTTTACCATGGCTTTTATCCGCTTCCGCAAGGGAAAATGGACGCAGCTGAAGTTGTAGGAGTTTTCCCAGGCGGTTTCAGTTCGGTCCGGTGGAAAGACCTACTGGGAAAGTATAATAAAGCTGTGCAGAATAAAAAACCACCTGTGGGCCATGATTACGGCCCACAGGTGATTTTTCTCACGACATTTTTTTATGCCGGCATATTCTGGCGATCAGCATTGCCGCGCCGATGATGGCCAGAAAAGCGCCGCAGCCCAGGAAAAATCCCGACCAGTAGTCCGTCAGCGCGCCGACGGCGTCCAGGAGCTTCCCCGCTGTCATGATCACAAGGCCGATGGGCAGCGCCCAGGGCCAAACCCGCAGAAATACACTGTCTCTAGGCTTCATCTTCATCCCTCCTTCCACGGTCAGATACTTTTTTCCCCACGAACACCAGCAGGAGCAGGACCATCATCGCGCCCTGAAGCAGCCGCGCGCCGCTTTCGGTAAGAGTACGGTCCACCGCGAAGGGCTCCCGGCCTGCCAACAGCTCAAACAGGCTTACGGCAGCCAAAAACACTCCGGCTATGCCCTCCACAATATAAATGACGTTCATGCCGCCGCCCATGGGATAGATCTCCCGCACCGCAAATTCACCCAAACACAGTGCGATCACCGCCCAGACGATCAGAATGTTTTCCCACATGCCTGCCGCCCACACGATCTCTTCTTCCTTCAGGAACGCGTTTGTCAGCAGCAGCGCAAAAAACAAAATCAGCCCGTGCTGAAACACATTTCCCCTTTGCAGCAGCTGGCGTTCATCTAATTGACTATTGCATTTCATTTTCTGATACCTCCTTTTCTTCCTGGTCTCCGGGCCAGAACAGATCGTTTAAGGTTTTGCCCAGCACCCGGCAAATCTGTACACACAGCTTGACAGTGGGGTTATAATCCCCTTTCTCTATGGCAACTATGGTCTGCCGGGTGACCCCTACCGCGTCGGCCAGCTCCTGCTGGGTCATCCCTTTCGCGGCCCGCGCGGCTTTTAACAAAAGATTTTTTGCCATCTCACCACCTCTTGAGGGCATTGTAAATCATTCTTGATAAAAAGTCAACTATATTTTACATTCTGTTTTTGCTGTACTCTTCTTCCCAACGAACAAAGAGCTGTCGCAAAATGATACATTTGCGACAGCTTTTTGTTCGTTGGATTTTAGATGTTAGAAGAAAGTAAGCTCTCTCCTGTCATTTCTGAGAAAAGAGAACTTTGATTTTTGTTTAGCAAAGGCAGGAGGGAAGCAGATAGGTAAGCAAACAAATTATATAGCGCACGGTTCCCTCTGTCATTACTGAGGAAAAGAAGCTTCGCTTCTTTTCGAAGAATCTCGTCCTTAACTCCAGGGCAAAAGGGCAAGGGACGAGATTCTTCACCGCCTTCGGCGGCTCAGAATGACAGAAAAGAAGTGAGTGGTTCACTGCTAAATTGTAGTTTAACGCCCTTAGGCTCCCCTTATGCGAGTAAGGGAAGCTGTCACGGCTTCGCCGTGACTGAGAGGATAAGAAACCAGCGATTCTATGCTACTTTCTGCGTAAGCCCGATCCCTTCCACCGTTCTCGCCTGTCGGCTCGGTTGCTGTGTGCCGGTGGCACACGTCCAGCAACGACCGAGTTGACAAACGAGAACGGGTCAGAGCGGTTGCTGTGCCCCAGTGGGGCACGTTCAGCAATGTCTGAAGCGACAGCTGAGTTCTCCACTGGAGACCTTCCCCCCACCGGGACGCGCTCACCCCTCGGCGGTCCCCGCAGACTGCGAAGCAGTCTATTTCCCCTCTATAAATAAGGGGAGGCAAAGGGCAGATAAAATCCAATTTATCGAGCGTTGGTTACAATGCTTGTGTTGCTTGCAACGCTTGTGCCCTTCCCAATTGCTCATTCTTTTTGCCCTTTTCCACAACTGATCATCTAATTTACAGCGCGGTCTTTATTTCCGTTTGCTTTGTTTTCTGGCAGGAATATGCTCCAGCAAAAGCTTTTCGCCTTCTACCGCCACAAGAGGGAACAGAGAAAGCCCGGCCACAATGAGCCACTGAAGGCCGTTCAGGGCGGCGGTTTTGAACATGGCGGACAACGCAGGCACCAAGATCACGCTGACCATCATGGCGCAGCACAGGGCGCAGGCGGCCAGCAGCTTTTTATTGGAAAAAAGACCCAGCTTCAGCACGGAATGCTCCGAGCGCATATTGAAGCTGTGCACCAGCTGGGAAAGGCTCAGCACCGCGAAGCCCATGGTGCGGCCGATCCAGGGCTCCATGGGGTCGGTATCGAACCAGACCCGTCCGATGGTGTAGGCAAGCAGCGCCAGAGCGCCCACCAGGCAGCCCTCCGCCGCCACGGAAAAGCCCATGCCGCCGGAGAAGATCCCCTCATTTTTCCGGTGAGGAGGCTCCTCCATAACGTCCCGCTCAATGGGGTCAGCCCCCAGGGCCAGAGCGGGCAGGGAATCTGTGACCAAATTGACCCAGAGCAGCTGAATGGCCAATAGCGGCGCCGGGGCCCGCAGCAGGAAGGCCACAAATACCACCAGGATCTCCCCGATATTGCAGGAAAGCAGGAAGTGAATGGTTTTGCGGATATTTTTATAGATTCCCCTGCCCTCCCGCACCGCCGAAACGATGGTGGAAAAATTATCGTCCGTCAGCACCATATCGGCAGCGGATTTCGCCACCTCGGTGCCGTTTTTCCCCATGGCACAGCCGATATCGGCACTTTTCAGGGCAGGCGCGTCGTTGACGCCGTCTCCGGTCATGGCCACCACCATGCCCCGGCGCTGAAAGGCCTTCACGATCTTCACCTTGTGCTCCGGAGAGACCCTGGCAAAGATCCGGTAGTCAAAAATCTGCCGGCTCAGCTCTCCTTCGCTGAGGCGATCCAGCTCCGCACCGGTGATCACGCCGCCGGAATCGTCCGCGATGCCGATCCGTTTTCCGATGGCAAGGGCCGTGGCGGCGTGGTCGCCCGTAATCATGACCGGCAGAATTCCCGCCCGCTTACACTCGGAAACCGCCGCCTTTACCCCGCTGCGGGGCGGATCTTCCATGCCGATAAGGCCGCAGAAAATCAGGCCGCTTTCCGTTTCGTTATCATCGCCCGGCAGGGAGGAAACATCTTTATAGGCCACTGCCAGCACCCGCAGGGCCCGCTCCGCCAGAGCGCTGTTATCCGCCATCAGCTTTGCTTTCAGGGAACCGCTTAAGGGAACGATCGTGCTGCCCTTTTGCATTTGGCCGCACCGGGCGATCAGCACATCGGGCGCGCCCTTGGAAATGACGCGGTAGCCCTGGGCGGTACGGTGGGCGGTGGTCATCATTTTCCGCGCTGAGGTAAAGGGGATCTCCCCCGCCCTGGGGAAGCTTTGCTCCAGGGCGGACTTTGCCGTGTGGCAGGCCCGCAGAAACGCCGTTTCCGTGGGGTCTCCGAAAAGCTTTCCCTCCTGCTCCTCGGAGTTGTTGCAAAGGGTGGCAAGCTCCAGGGCAAACTGAGCGGTAGGCGTATCCAGCCGCTCTTCTCCGTATGCGCCGGAAAACGCCGTTACTGTCATTTTGTTCTGGGTGAGGGTGCCTGTTTTGTCCGAACAGATCACCTGCGTGCTGCCAAGGGTCTCCACAGCGGGCATATGGCGCACAATGGCCCGTTTTTGCGCCATGCGTTTGATCCCCATAGCGAGCACGATGGTCACTACCGCCGTAAGGCCCTCCGGGATCGCCGCCACGCCTAAGCTGATGGCGATCATAAACATTTCCAGGGGCTCTATTTTCTGGATCAGCCCCAGGGTAAAGATCACGGCGCAGATCACCACCACACCGATGCCCAGCACCTTCCCCGTCTGCTTCAGCTTCTGCTGCAGCGGCGTGGCGGGGGCTTTTTCATTTTCCAGCATTTTGGCGATCTGGCCCATGCTGGTATCCATGCCGGTAGCCGTTACGATCCCCACACCGGCGCCGGAGGCGATACCGGTAGAGGCAAAGAGCATGTTCTTTCGCTCCGCCAGGGTGGCATTTTCCGGGCAAAAGGCATTGGCGTCCTTTTCGGAGGGAACCGATTCTCCTGTCAGGGCGGATTCCTCCGCCTGAAGCTCCACACTTTTGATCAGCCGAATATCCGCCGGGACCAGGTCCCCCGCCTTCAGGATCACCACATCCCCCGGCACCAGTTCCCAGCTTTCCACCGTATGCTTTCTTCCTTCCCGCAGCACCCTGGCATGAGGCGAGGAAAGCTTTTTCAGAGCTTCTATGGCCTTATCCGCCCGAAGCTCCTGCACCATGCCGATGATGGCGTTGCACACCACGATGGCGAGAATGATAACAGAGTCAATGAATTCATTGTCTCCCCGCATACGAGAAACAAAAAAGGAAACCGCTGCTGAGGCCAGCAGGATCAATACCATAAAATCCTGAAACTGGCTGAAAAAACGAACGATCAGGCTTTTCCGCCTGGTTTGCCGGATCTCATTTTTTCCGAATTTTTGCAGTCTTCTTTGGGCCTCTCCCCGGCTCAAGCCCCGCTCGCTGTCTGTTTCCAGCCGCTCAGCAGCTTCCCGCCAGCTTACACTATGAAGCTCCATTTTCCATCCTCCCCGGTTTTCAAGGTCTCTGGCATATATACGCGGAAAAAAAGAGTTTTATGTTTTGCGGAAAAGGGTGAAAATCACCGGGAACTATGCTATACTGGATCTATAGAAAATTCCGCTTTTTGAAAGGGAGAGAAGCATTTGAACGGGATCAATGGATTCGACAGCATCGTGATGGCTTTTGTGCAAAACCATTTTCACAACGCTGTTACAGACAGAATATTTCCTTTTCTCACTTATTTGGGAGAAGCCGGGCTTGTTTGGATCATTGCCTCGCTGCTTTTCCTGATTCTGAAAAAGACAAGGCGGCAGGGAGCTTTCGCGCTTTGCGCCATAGCGGCGGGCTTTTTACTGGGAGAGATTTTGCTGAAAAATATCGTTTGCCGGGAACGGCCCTTTCAGGCCTTCCCAAACTACATTTCCCTGCTGATCTCTCCGCCCTCCGGTTTTTCCTTTCCCTCCGGACACACCTGCGCCTCCTTTGCCGCGGCCACGGTATTTTTCTGCCACTCCAAAAAATGGGGGATCCCGGCTCTTGTTCTGGCCTGTCTCATTGCCTTTTCCCGCGTCTTTCTGTTTGTACACTGGCCTACAGATGTACTGGCAGGCGCAGTATTGGGGATCGCCTGCGGGCTCTTGACGGTTTTTCTTTCCAAGAGGCTGGAAAAGCAAAGGACGGAGAAAGGTAACCTGTGATTGGGAGCTTCCTATAGACAATAAAAACTGATCGGACAAGCCTGCCAGAAGCTATCCGATCAGTTTTTTATAAAAATATCGTTTTCTCAGTCCTACGGGAAAACCACTACCTTGATAGATTGGTCGCTCATCTGCATGGCGATGGCTTCATCTATTTTCTCTAACGGGAAGCGGTGGGTGATAATCTGGGAGAAGTCCAGCTTTCCGGCGTTGAGCAGGGCCACGGCGCGGCTGTGGGTATCGGGGTTGACAAAGGAGCCCTTGATGGTCAGCTCCTTCTTATACACGTCAAACAGCGGCAGTTCAAACCGGGCCTCTACCTTCGGCACGCTGAACAGCACAATGTTGGCCCCCTTTTTGGCAAAGCGGAAGGCGCTTTGCACCGCCGGAAGATTGCCCACGCACTCAATCACCACATCGGCGGTTTCCAGCAGGGACTCCATGGCCCCCTCCATGGTAGGATCAACGGCCTCATCGGCGCCCAGCTTCAGTCCTGCCTCCCGGCGCTTTCCGTTGGGCTCGCTGAGAATAATCTTCGCCGCACCCGCCAGCTTTGCCAGCTGCACCATGATCAGACCGATGGCTCCACCGCCCACAATGCAGACGGTATTGCCCTCCTTGATTTCCGCCCGGTCAATACCGTGAAGGCAGCAGGCCACAGGCTCCACCATGGCGCCGAATTCCAGCGGCAGCTCCGGAGACAGCAGAAAAGCCTGGGACTCCGGCACCAAGCTGTACTGGGCGAAGCCTCCGTTTCTGGTCACGCCGATGGCCTCCATGCTTTCACAGAGCTGTTTCTTCCCCGCCCGGCAGTATTCGCATTTCCCGCAATAGATGTTGGGGTCGATGGTCACATGGTCTCCCGGACGCAAAGAGGAAACACCCTCTCCCACCTCCGTGACAACTCCGGAATACTCATGGCCCAGCACCACCGGCGGGGTCACATCGGCGGAGCCGGGCTCGCCGTGATAGATATGTACATCGGTACCGCACACGCCGCAGAAGGCGTTTTGAACAACGACCTCCCCTTTTCCCGCACGGGGCAGCTCCTGCTCCCGTACCTCGAAGGTTTTATTTCCCAGGAAAAATGAAGCTTTCACAAAAAAGATCCTCCTCTGCCGGTATTTGCTATCATTCATACCATGCAAAGGAGGATTTGTCAATAATTTTCGAAAAGGCGAACCATTAAATTTGAAAAAGCCAGTTTTTGGCAGCTGACCGCTTCTATTTCTGAAGAAGACCGATGGCCTCGCTGATGGTTTTTTCATAAGCTTCCTTACCGTACTGATCTACATCGGCCTTGTTCTTTTCCCCATGGGTCAGGCAGCCGGCGCCGCCGATACAGCCGCCGACACAGGCCATACCTTCAATGAAATTGCCGGGCAGAAGGTTTTTAGAGGCCTTCAGCAGAGCGGTGCGGCAGGCTTCTATCCCATCGCAGGGAACAGCCTTCAGATCAAATTCCAGCCCCTGCTCCTTCAGACCCTGGGCTACAGCGTCACTGAGACCACCGCTGCGAGCAAAAATTCTGCCGTAATAGGAGGCGTTGTCCAGCACGCCCTCCTCCAGTGAGGGAAGATCGATCTCCCGGCTGTCAAACAGCGCCTGCAGTTCCTCAAAAGTGATGGCGCTATCGATATAGGGACGTACCTCTTCCTTCTGGAACTCCATTTTTTTGGCGGTGCAGGGGCCGATAAACACCACCTTTGCCCCGGGCGTGGTTTCCTTGATATACTTGGCAATGGTGGCCGCCGGAGACAGGTTGTGGGAAACATGCTCCTTCAGCTGGGGAAATTTTTTCTCCACATAGCTTACAAACGCCGGGCAGCAGGAGCTTGTCAAAAAGCCCTTTTCCGAGAGCTCCTTCGATTCGGCATAGGCCACCATATCCGCGCCCAGGGCCGCCTCCACCACATGGAAAAAGCCCAGCTTTTCGATGCCGGTGATCACCTGGCCCAGCCTGGCATAGGAAAACTGGCTGGAAACAGAGGGCGCGATCACCGCATAGAGCTTATACTTTTTGTTCTGCTCGCTCTTTTTGATCAGATCTACCACGTCCAGAATAAAGGACTTATCCACGATAGCGCCGAAGGGACACTGATACACGCAGGCGCCGCAGGAAATGCAGATATCGTTGTCGATATGGGCCTCTCCGCTTTCGCTCATGCTGATCGCGCCGATCTTGCAGGCCCGTTCACAGGGGCGCTTATGATCGATAATGGCGCTGTAGGGACAGACCTTGGCACATTTCCCGCAGTTCACACATTTCGATTTATCAATATGCGCTTTCTGATTTTCATCAAAGGAAATGGCTCCCTTGGGGCAAACGTCCTCACAGCGGTGAGCAAGGCAGCCCCGGCAGGCCTCACTGACCACGTAGCCGCTGGCCGGGCATTCATCACAGGCAATATCGATCACCTCAATGACATTGGGGTTCTCCTTATCTCCCCCCAGCGCCATGCGGATACGCTCCCCCACAATGGCGCGCTCCTTATAGATGCAGCAGCGCATGGTGGGCTTTTTCTGTACGATGAGCTTTGGGATCTCAGCGTAAGCGTCCATCAGCTTATCTTCAAAGGCGTAATAGGCAACGGCGCGCAGCACCTTGTATTTCAGGTACTGTACCTTGGTATCAAATTTTCTTTCCTGCAGGGGCTTTGTTGGCACGGGTTCCCCCTCCTTTTCCAATATATGAGGCAGCACCGCACGATCCACGGCGGCCGCTTGAAGCGGTGTCTCCTAAAAATAGCTGACCTTGATCCGCTTTCCCATCTTTTTCAGGCAGTCACTGAGCTCCTCTACCAAACGCATTTTGATATTGAAGCTGATGGGAAGGTTTGGGTTTTGATGGGCGGGGTTCACCGCCCGGCCCACAAAGAAATTGATATCGGTGGCTTCCTCAAACAGCATTCTGGCAATGAGGGAAGCGCCATCGCGCTTATAGCCCCAATCCCGGTAGGAATCGTTCTCCAGAAGGTAGTCCTTGGCGTAATCCAACACCTTGCTGATGGTGATCACGCCCTCTGTCACCAAGTCTACCCCTTCTATCTTTGCTGTGGGCGGGATCTCCGGATCCAGATAATCCAGATCGGCGATCATGGGTTTTCCCAAAAATTCCGCAGTGATGGTGGAGGTGGTTCCTCCACAGACGATGTGCTTTCCTTCCTTGGAGAAAAACAGCGACTGCATTTTGTTTACGTCCCGTCTGTCCGAAGGCGGGCCAATCATCAAATTCACCTGAGAACGGTTACGGATCTTCACCACGCACACGGTGGTGTCATCTCCCGGTTTTCCGCCGTAGAGCTGGTTACACTCTTCCAGCAGCAGAGCACCGTAGGTTTTGGCGGTATAGGAGCTGTCGTACATCATTTCCAGATACTGAATGATGTCTTCCCGCTGCCAGCCGAAATTCAGGTTCTCCCCCACCCCGGCGTGGATCGTGCCGTCGCTCATGGTGAAGAGAAAATCGTTTTCCTGGAGGCGGATCCGGGAACGGTAGATCATTTTACCGCCGATCTCGTTTCCCGTTTTTGGGATCTCCACAAATTTCCCGTCCCGAATCAGAATAAGCAGCGGGTTATCGTACTGAATGATCTCCGCTTCCTCATTCTCAATGATGTGAATAATGGTAAAGGTGGAATAGGCCACCTCACGCACCGCGCACACCGGCAGAGTGGCCGCTATGGTGGCCACACAGTCCTCCAAACGCATATTGGCGGCCATCATGGTAGAGATGATCTTGGAGGTCAGCGTAGACAGGATATTGGCCTTCACGCCACTTCCCATACCGTCCGCCAGAACGATCACGCTGGAGTTTTCACCCTGCTCCACGACCTCCACCCGGTCGCCGCAGAGCTGTTCGCCCCATTTATTCAGGCTCATATAGCCGATATCAGTACAAAGATCATTCATCATGCAGCGAATCCTTCAAATTTGTCAGCGCGATCTTCGTTTCCGCGGTGGTCTCGCCCAAAAGAGAGGCGATCTCCTGCACGACGCGCATTTGCTTTTCAATGACCTGATCTGTCACCGCTACGGTGGACCGGTGCAGCTCTTCTTTCTTCTTTCGCTCGTTTTCTTCCTCGGTCACGTCCCGCATGATGCACATGACCACATGATAATTTTTATCATAGATCACGGTTTCTTCCACGTATTTCCGGTATTCCGCCAGGTACACCTTTTCGTCCCGCACACTTTGCCCCGTCTGCATCACGTCCAGAAACACCTTGGGATCCAGAATGCGGATCACCTGGTCGCCCATCACATCGGAGGGGTGGCGGATATTCATGATCCGGCAGGCGGCGGAATTGATCTGCTGTACCTCCAGCGCCTCGTTCAGCGCGATAATGCCGTTGGGAGAATTGTTGATGATGTTGTCGGAGAAGGACTCCGCTTTATCCTTCAGGAAGGGCAGGCACATTTCAATGCTGGCCTTTCCGAAATAGACCGCCATGGCCTTTTCCCGGCAGGTATTATAGCCGCAGGCCCCGCAGTTCAATTCCTTTTCCGGGCTCTCCTTGCCCATTTTCCGCAGGATCTCTTCAATATCCCGCTGCCCCGGCATCTGCCGGTGAAGCCCTAAGAATTTGTGGTTCTTGAAAAGCTCCTCCTCCGGAGGCTGCTCCACCGGAAAATCTTTTTTTCCGGCATACCGGTTCACCGCGATATAATCGGTAACAGGCATACGGCGGCTCTTCTCCATGGCCGGGCCGCCTACACAGCTTCCCGCGCAGATCGACATTTCCACAAAGCACTTTTTCAGCTTGCCCTGCTTGATATCCTCCAGAGCGTGCATGCAGTTTTCCACGCCGTCCACCACCAAATAGGCGTAGTCTGGAGAATCCTGCTCCATGCTGCGCAAAATGCCGCCGGAGGTTGGGAACAACCGGGAACGGCTTTCCTCCTGATGATCTTCGCCGCTTTCGATCGCGATTCCCTCCTGATTCAGCCATTGGGACAGTTCCTCAAAGGTGAGCACACAATCCACATCGCCGGGATATTCCTCCGCCTCTGCCTTTTTGGAAACACAGGGGCCGATGAATACCGTATGTACCTGAGGGTCTTCCTTTTTCAGCTTTCGGCAATGGGCCTGCATGGGAGACAGCACAGGAGCAAGGTACGGAAGCGCCTCGGGATAGTACTTCTGAACCAGCAGATTCAGGGAATGACAGCAGGAGGAAATGATCACGTCCATTTTTCCTTCCTGAATGAGCTTCTCATATTCGGTTTTAACAATGGACGCGCCTACAGCGGTTTCCTCCACCGCGGAAAAGCCCAGCTTCTTTAACGCCGCTTCCATGGAGGCAATGGTGGCGCCTTCATAATTTGCCACAAAGGACGGCGCCAAGCTTACCACAGTTTTACCGTTTTGGATCAACTCCTTTGCCCGCCCGATATCGCTGCGGATCTCCTTGGCGTTCTGAGGACAAACCACAAAACAGCTGCCACAGAGAATGCACTCATCACTGACGATATGGGCCTGCCCGGAAGAAAACCTGATAGACTTTACCGGACAATGGCGAATGCACTTATAGCAATTTACGCAGTTTGACTTTTTCAGCTTCAGATAGTCGGCCATGGACCTTCCCCTCTCTTGTGTCCGATAGAGTAACCGGAGACTGCCGTATGCGAGGCAGGCCCCATCACAGGAAATTTCCCGATGGAGCCTGCCCGCCGTGCGGCTTTATATGGCGGCAAGGATCTCTTTTTGAAAGAACTCCTCCGTATTCTCCGGTGACAGCGAGCAAAGCCGCCCGTCCACGGTTACACTGACGCCATTCACGCAATTTCCCATACAGAACGTACCGCTCAGCTCCACTTTGTCTTCCAGATGATTTTCCTTCACCAGCGCCTGAAGCCGCTCCACGATCTGCCGGGAACCCTTCAGGTGGCAGGAGCTGCCAATACAAATGGTAACCTTCATTGTAAGCACCACGATCCTTTCTTTAGCTGGGCAAACAAATGGAAGCTGTCTTTATTCGTACTCTACCACGTTGACCCAGCGCATCAAAAATTCCTGCTCCTCCGGTTTGCCCTTTACAGACTGGGAAGCCGCCACAATGGGAAGCCACTTCTGCACATATTGCTTAGCGGTATCGCTCTTTTTGCAGAACAGGTCCATATACCGATCCGCTGTTTCCGTATCGCCGTTCAGGCAGAACAGCAGATAGGTGCGGGCGGCATCGGCACTGGCGTTGCCCTGGGTGGCGTGGGCCCAGTCCAGTATGGCATAGCTGCCGTCCGCCCGGATCACCACGTTGGTGGGATTGAAATCTCCATGGCAAAGCTTATTGTGCTTCGGCATGCTGCCCAGACGAGCGTCCAGCTCATAGCGGGTGGTGGCGTCCAGCTTGGTTTCGGAAATTTTCCGCTTCATCTTATCCTTCAGCTTATTGAGGCGGGGCGCGGTCTTTTGGTGCATTTCCAGCTGAATATCCACAAAACGCTCCAGATATTCCTCTTTCTTCTCAGGATTTTCCTCCATCAGCTGCGCGATGGTTTTTCCCTCTACAAACTCGGTAACGATCGCCCATTTTCCATCGATCTTCGCCACCTCTTCCACGCCGGGGATCGGCATGCCGGTCTCCTCTACCCTGGCAATGTTCAGTGCTTCGTTCAGAATATCTGCTTTGGAATACTCTTCATCGAATACCTTGATGGCGTACTTTCCGTCCCGATAGATGGTTTTGGAATTTCTGACCGCGATAATTTTTTCCAGCTTCATAATAAACTCCTCCAATTATTTCCCATAGTAGCACTTCAGGTAGATTTCCTTGATCTCGCTCATCAGCGGATATCTGGGATTGGCGCCGGTGCACTGATCGTTAAAGGCGTTCTCTACCATTTCGTCCAAGGTTTCCAGGAAGTACTTCTCGTCCACGCCGTAATCCTTGATGGTCTTTTTAATCCCGATCTTTTTCTTCAGCTCTTCCAGAGCTTTCAGGAAGTTTTCAAAGACTTCATCATCGTTTTTCCCTTGAATTCCGCAGAACCGGGCGGCCTCCACATAGCGCTCCTTGGCGTGAGGATACTGGTACTGGGAGAAGGTGCCCATCTTTACGGGAACATCGGCCGCGTTATAGCGCATGACCTCTGTGAGGATCAAGGCGTTTGCCACACCGTGGGGCAGGTGGTGATACGCGCCCAGCTTGTGGGCCATGGAATGGTTTACCCCCAGGAAGGCGTTGGCAAAGGCCATACCCGCCATACAGGAGGCTTCCGCCATTTTTTCCCGGGCAACGGGATCCTTCGCGCCGTTTTCATAGGCGGAGGGCAGATAATCAAATACAGCTTTCATGGCCTTCAGGGCAAGGCCGTCTGTAAACTGTGTGGCCATAATAGATACATAGGCCTCAATGGCGTGGGTCATGACATCGATACCAGAAGCACTGGTCAGGCCCTTGGGGGCGTTCATCATGTTGTCCACGTCCACAATGGCCATGTTGGGCAGCAGCTCATAATCGGCCAGAGGCCACTTGGTGCCCGTTTTTTCATCGGTGATAATGGCGAAAGGCGTCACCTCAGAGCCGGTACCGGCAGAGGTGGGGATCGCCACAAACATGGCTTTTTCTCCCATTTTGGGGAACTTGTAGATTCTTTTGCGGATATCCATAAAGTCCATGGCCATGGACTGGAAGTCGGCGTCCGGGTGCTCATACAGCACCCACATGATCTTCGCCGCGTCCATGGCGGAGCCGCCGCCCAGGGCAATGATCACATCGGGTTCAAAGGCGCGAATCTGCTCCACGCCCTCCAGGGCGTTGCCCAGGGTGGGATCGGGCTGAACATTCCAGAAGCAGGAATAGCGAATCCCCATTTCGTCCAGCTTATCGGTAATGGGTTTGGTGTAGCCGTTTTGATACAGGAAGGTATCGGTCACGATAAAGGCTTTCTTCTTGTGATATTCTGTTCTCAGCTCATCCAGAGCCACGGGCATACAGCCCTTCTTGAAATAAACCTTCTCAGGCACCCGGAACCACAGCATATTCTCTCTCCTCTCGGCAACGGTTTTGATATTCAGCAGATGCTTCACACCCACATTCTCCGAAACAGAGTTGCCGCCCCAGGAGCCGCAGCCCAGCGTCAGAGAGGGAACCAGCTTGAAGTTATAAAGGTCGCCGATGCCACCCTGAGAGGAGGGGGTATTGATCAAAATGCGGCAGGTTTTCATAGCCTCCTGATGCTTTGCACGCTTTTCTTCCTCGGTGGGGTCGATATAAAGGGAAGCCGTATGGCCATAGCCACCGTCAGCGATCAAATGCTCCGCCTTTTCAATGGCCTCGTCAAAGGTTTTTGCCTTATACATGGCAAGCACAGGAGAGAGTTTTTCATGGGCGAATTCCTCGGAGATATCCACACGCTCCACCTCGCCGATGATGATCTTGGTATCCTCCGGCACATTCACGCCTGCCAAAGCAGCGATCGTATGGGCCTTCTGACCTACGATCTTCGCATTCAGGGCGCCGTTTATCAGGATCGTTTTCCGAACCTTCTCCGTTTCCGCCTTGTTCAGGAAATAGCAGCCGCGCTTCTGGAATTCCTCCTTGACGGCCTTATAAACCTTATCCAGCACGATCACAGACTGCTCGGAGGCACAGATCATGCCGTTATCGAAGGTTTTGGAATGAATAATGGAGTTCACCGCCAGGATCACATCGGCAGTATCGTCAATAATGGCGGGAGTATTGCCCGCGCCCACGCCCAAAGCAGGGGTTCCGGAGGAATAAGCGGCCTTTACCATGCCGGGGCCGCCGGTAGCCAGAATAATATCCGCCTCCGCCATAACCTGATTGGTCAGCTCCAGAGAGGGAATATCGATCCAGCCGAAAAGTCCTTCCGGCGCGCCGGCCTTTACCGCAGCTTCCAGTACCACCTTGGCAGCCTCAATGGTGCATTTCTTGGCACGGGGATGAGGGCTGATGATAATGCCGTTTCTGGTTTTCAAAGCGAGCAGGGTTTTAAAGATCGCGGTAGAGGTAGGGTTCGTGGTGGGAATGACCGCCGCGATCACACCGATGGGCTCCGCTACCTTCCGAATACCAAAGGCCGGATCCTCCTCCACCACGCCGCAGGTCTTTGTGTTTTTATAGGTGTTGTAGATGTACTCGGCGGCATAGTGGTTTTTGATGACCTTATCCTCCACCACACCCATACCGGTTTCTTCCACAGCCATCTTCGCCAGCGGAATGCGCTGCAGGTTGGCGGCCATAGCCGCAGCCCGGAAGATCTCGTCCACCTGCTCCTGGGTATAGGCAGCGTAGATCTTCTGCGCTTCCCGAACGCGGGCAAGCATTCTTTCAAAGGTTTCCGCGTTCTCCACGATCTCGTAAGTCATCTTGCTTTCCATGAGATGATCCATCCTTTTCTTGATTTATTTTGTAGGAAACCGCTCCTTGAGGTGATTGGAAAGAAGGGCAAGGGAAACTGCCAAATTCTCATTTTGAACCAGGACTCCCTCAGGAACGTCCAAATGGACATTGGAAAAATTCCAAATAGCCAGCACACCGCTGTCGACCAGCAGGCTGCACACGGCTTGCGCATTGGAGCCAGGCACGGTGATGATCCCCATGTGGATCCCCAACCGCCTGCATAGATCCCCCAGTTTTTCCATGGGCAGGATCTTTTTTCCCTCCGCTTCGGTATACGCAAGCGCGGGATCGCTGTCAAAAGCTGCCGCGATATTCAGCCCGTACTGCTGAAAGCCGTCATAGGAAAGCAGCGCCTTTCCCATTCTTCCGGCTCCTACCAATACAGCGTCCTCCAGATTATCGTACCCCAGAAAAGCCTCCAGCTCCCGGATCAATTCCAGCCGAACATACCCGATTTTCGGTCTGCCGGAACCGCTGACAGCCGCCAGATCCTTTCGGACCACCACATGATTCAAATGCAATGCTTCCGCGATGATCGTGGCGGAAATACATTTTGAGCCGCTGTCCGGCAAGCTTTTCAGATAACTCAAATATCTCGGAAGGCGTTGTAAAGTCTGTCTGGAAACAGATTGAATCTCCATAGCTTGAGACCTTTGGCAATTTCACAAGGGCCAGCTTTTTGGCAGGAAGAAGCGCTTTCTTCCCGAAAAGCTGCAAAGCCATTACGAAAATACCGTTTTCCCCTCCTCCCCCTTTTTCAAAAAGGATCACACTTCAAAAGCGAGTCTTCAAAAAGCTGTTACGGTATTGCAGCGTATCATAAAAGCAGCTGTCTGGAGACCAATTTTGCCATTTCCTTTCGGAGCGGAAATGACTGTGAAATTCTCCTTTTGACTTTGATAATATTTTAACATTCTTTTCTCGAAATGTAAATTGTCTGCCCTGACAGCAGAATCAAAAAATTTTTCAAAAAATTGTGCATTTTGATACCCGAAGTCTGATTTCTTGTTGTTTACGGGACTCAAAAGGCAATATTTATAAAAATCCAGAATATCAAACCGGCTTTTTATTCTATTTCTCTCATTCTAATAGAAATTCTAGTAAAAATCAAGAGCGCAAAAATTTTTCAAGACGCCTCAGGCGTCTGCGCTCGGGGTGCCTTTTTATGTTTATTTTTCATTTCACAGAAAAAACACCTGGGACAAGCTTGTTATAAGTATTTTTGTAGAGCGGCTGACCAGTCATTAGTCGTAAGATGTTAGTTGTTTAGAAAAGGGCAAGCCCCCCTTTTTGTCATTACTGAGCAAAAAGTGCGGAAAGCTATAGCTTTCTCGATGAAGGGTCTCGTCCTTAATTCCAGGGCAAAAGGGCAAAGGACGAGATTCTTCACTTCGTTCAGAATGACAGGTGGAAGGTAAGCGGACAACCGCTAAATTCTAATTTATCGATTAGTCCCCTCTTGTCATTCTGAGGAACGAAGTGAAGAAGAATCTCGTCCTTGATTCCGGGAAAAGGGCGAAGGACGAGATTCTTCACTTCGTTCAGAATGACAGGTGGAAGGTAAGCGGGCAACCGCTAAATTCTAATTTATCGATTAGTCCCCTCTTGTCATTCTGAGGAACGAAGTGAAGAAGAATCTCGTCCTTGATTCCGGGGCAAAAGGGCAAAGGACGAGATTCTTCACTTCGTTCAGAATGACAGGTGGAAGGTAAGCGGGCAACCGCTAAATTCTAATTTATCGATTAGTCCCCTCTTGTCATTCTGAGGAACGAAGTGAAGAAGAATCTCGTCCTTGATTCCGGGGCAAAAGGGCAAAGGACGAGATTCTTCACTTCGTTCAGAATGACAGGTGG
>Ga0209064_1000234_pt1 | contig 132147 bp, 106 predicted proteins | sample Inofromicrocosms_FD_187498 | JGI IMG/M metagenome (GOLD analysis project Ga0209064, IMG submission 187498) | Mouse cecum microbial communities from Vienna, Austria - Inoculum for glucosamine and mucus D2O microcosms (SPAdes) (version 2) | ecosystem: Host-associated > Mammals > Digestive system...
TTCGTACCTTTGTTCCGAGGTTAAGTGTTTCATTTTAGCAATACAAAATTACTTAATCTTAAGGAGACTTCGGTCTCCTTTTTTGTATTGCTGTTTTACTCGTTGATGAATCTCTTGAAACGGATCGTTCTTGGGGGCGGACTCGGCCGCCCCCGCCACTCCGGGCATCCCCTGCCGAGGAGAGAGGGAGGCTTTGGTTATGTGGATTGAAAGCTAATACTGTGCGTTTCTATTTGGATTCTTCAGAGTCAGTGACATTAAATTCTTCATGTTCAGACTGGCCACATTATACTCTTGACATCTTACCACCCACCGGGAAAATCCGCTGACCCGAGATACTCAACTTCTTTGACAACCGCTCAACAAACGCATCTGCCGAAGCGATCAACTCAAAAATCAAGGCATTCAGAGCCAAACTACACGGCGTAAACGATACTAAATTTTTCATCTTCCGACTTTGCAAAATATACGCTTAAACACAGGTTTTTTACCATGCGCCCAAATTAGTCCATCCGCTGCCCGGTTTACCATACGCCGTACGGGAGTAAAGAAAAAGGTCTGTGTCGGATGACACAGACCTTTTTCTGAGGGGTGAGGTGTGGGGGTCGAACCCACGACCTTCGGAACCACAATCCGACGCTCTAACCAACTGAGCTAATCTCACCATTTCGATGGTGCAAAGGTACAACTATTTTTGTAACCCACCAAATGTTTTGAGAAAAAATCTATCAATAGGCGACATTTTTTTATCAGGGAACGATGTCGTGTCACGCAAGACATCGACATTATGATGAATAAAGATATTCTCGGCAGAAGCCTCAAAAGCCTTACACTGTGACTTCCATGTCGCATCATAGTACTTTTCAACAGGCACCAATCTGAAATTACCACCATCGGATGGTGGAACAGTAAACACCAGACGATAATCGGCCTTATCGACAACAGCACGTCCATCGGCATCGCGCTTCAGCGACACTTTAACCATGGCACCACCACGAGTATCACGTGTTTTCATATTGGAAATGAAATTTCCAAGCGAATATACCAACAACACTTTGCGGCCCTGCGCATTATAGCGCATCTCCATAGGCTGTATTACATGAGGATGAGAACCGATTATAATATCAACACCTTCATCAATAAGAAAATCGGCAAGAGCACGCTGCGAAGATGCAGGTAATAACTCATACTCGTTGCCCCAATGTATGCATACCGCAATAAGTTCAGCTCCGGCCGACCGTGCGGCTGAAATATCGCCTCTCATCAAAGTGCGGTCAATATAATCTACCTTTGCCGGTGTAGTAAGTTTTATGCCGTTTGTGCCGTAAGTATAATTAAGGAAAGCCACTCTAAAACCGTTAATCACCTTCACAAATGGCACAACCGAATCACGCTCCTGTTGATTGCGGTATGTACCGATATGATCCACTCTCCTGTCGTCAAGACAATCTATGGTGCGCAACAGTCCCTTGTCGCGCTTGTCAAGGGTGTGGTTATTGGCCGTAAGCATCATATCGAAACCGGCATCGACAAGAGCATCGAGGTAACTGTCGGGCGCACTGAAACATGGATAGCCGGTATAAGGTTTTCCGGCAATCGTAGTCTCAAGATTAACTACAGCATAATCGGCGGCATCTATGTATGCCTCGACTGCGGAGAAGCACTGCGAGTAGTCATGCATACCGTCATCTCTACGAGCGGCATCAATCTGCGCCTGATGTTGCATGGCATCGCCGGCAAATACGATATCAGCCCCGGGCCCGTCAGCAAATAACGAGCCCAAGGTGAACAATATGATATTAAAAAAAGGAGAGAGCATATTATTGTATTGTTATTTTCCGTATATGGCACCTTGTCCGGCAAGAAGCGTATTCTTCATAAGCGAACATATGGTCATAGGACCTACTCCACCGGGAACAGGGGTAATATAAGAACACAACGGAGCCACATTGTCAAAATCGACATCGCCCCGCAGACGGAATCCGCTTTTACGAGTAGCATCGGGCACACGGGTAGTACCGACATCAATTATAACCGCACCCGTCTTCACCATATCGGAAGTAACAAAACCGGGACGTCCCAAAGCCGCGATTATAATGTCGGCTTCACGGCAGATATCCTTAATATTTTCAGTGGCACTATGGCATACGGTTACAGTAGCGTCGCCCGGATTGTGCTTCTGCATCATCAGTGAAGCCACCGGCTTGCCCACGATATTGCTGCGTCCGAGCACCACACACCGCTTGCCTTTGGTGTCAATGTCGTAACGTGCGAGCAGCTCCATTATGCCGGCAGGTGTAGCCGACAGATAACAAGGTAGTCCTATAGACATACGGCCTACGTTTATCGGATGAAATCCGTCGACATCTTTACGATAGTCTATGGCTTCGATTATTTTCTGCTCCGAAATATGAGAAGGCAGAGGAAGCTGCACTATGAAGCCGTCGACATCATTGTCGCGGTTAAGTACATCAATGGCTTCAAGAAGACGCTCCTCAGTGACATCAGACTCAAACCGTATAAGCGTGGACTTGAACCCACACTGCTCGCAGGCGCGTACCTTATGAGCCACATAGGTCTCGCTACCCCCGTCGTGGCCAACCAATATGGCCGCCAAGTGAGGGCGTTTCTTACCCTCGGCAAGCATTTTTTCGACTGTCGCCGCTATCTCTTCTTTTATGGTATCGGCTACTTTTTTACCGTCAATAAGTGTCATTACAACTAATGATTTTTAAGTTTTCCTAAATATAAAAACAGCGCACCGGCAACTGCATACCGATGCGCTTTATGAGTTAACGTTCTACGCGTGTATTACTTGCGAGCGATAGTATCACTTACAGTAAGATGAGCACGACCCTTAGCGCGACGGCGAGCAAGTACCTTGCGGCCATCGGGGGTAGACATGCGTTCACGGAATCCATGCTTGTTCACTCTTTTTCTGTTAGAGGGCTGAAACGTTCTTTTCATCGTTTTATAATGTTATTGTTTTTATAATCAAGACGCATAAAGCGAGTGCAAAATTACATAAAACATTTTATTAATGCAACACTATTAGTATCTTTTTTCAGCGTTGCAATACAATAAGCCGCGGCACATCGCCGGCATTTACAAAAAGTGACCGTCCTTTCATATAACGCATGGCCCGCAATATGGCAGTTTCGACAAGCGGCGCGGTCTTGACTATGCGGTCGAGCTGACCGATATTTACATTTGTCACACGGTTATCGGCAACCACGGCTACAAGCCCCGAGACGAATACGGTAGAGTGCTCCTCCCTATCAAAACGGCTCACTTCGACTTTGCCATCGACAATCGCCACAAGTGACTGCCGGTAAACCTGTCCGGCATGCAGCACGGCATGACTAAGATACCTCATGACTGCACCACCCTATTCTTTCTTGCCGTTAAGATAGCGCTTCACTCCGGAGCGGTCGTACCTATCAGGGTTGAACCGTGTACGTATCAGCGATATGCTGTCGATATAAGTCACCTCGCCTTTCTCGGGCGACACACCGAGCATGCCATAGACATAGCGCAGGTGCTTGGCTGTGTCGACAGGGAATGTTATGGTATTCCATCCGTCCTGCCCTATCTGGTGTGCAATGTAGTCGGTGGTGCCGTCGTTGTATTCCCCCGCAATAGTCCAGCGTATAGGCGACCGGCGATTGCGCACATACACACTCCATGTGTATACGTCGCCGTCCTCCCAGTTGTCATCACGCTTAAGGCCGAACTTCATGTTGTCGGACGGCATGCCATAGGCAAAACGGCGGTATTTGGCGTCACTCCAAGCATCGACAGAGTCACCGACAACCGCAAGTTGCACCCTCTCGCCGCTATTTGACACATCGGCATCTTTAAGATCGGCCTCAAGACGCTCTATGACCATGTCATACACCTCAATGTACTTCTCCACGTTATGCCCGTACCACACAAGCGAAGTATCGACCTGCTCGGCGGTGACTCCATGCTTCATGTATACCGACTGCTTAAGCACCTTGCGCAATGAGTCGTTGCGATAAGAAGCGCTGTTAAGGTCTATGACACCTTCGCCTTTATGTATGTCGACCAACAGGTCAGCCATGTCATCGGGCTTTATCACATAATCGGGCGTCCGGTCGCATGCGGCCGAACCGAGCGCTATGACGCCACATATCAAATATTGCCGGAATTTATTCATTTTTCCTTTTCAACACTCTTTTCCGCAATAGGAGCGGAAAGGTATTTGGAATAAAACAATATCAATATAAATATGCCTACCGTAATAGCGGAGTCAGCGATATTAAATATAGGCTGGAAGAACAGGAAATACTCGCCGCCGACAAAAGGCACCCATGAAGGCCAATAAAAACTGAACAGCGGAAAATAAAGCATGTCCACGACCTTGCCGTGAAACAACGGCGCATAACCGCCATCCGGCGGGAACATGACAGCCACTTCCGGCGGATATGGATTATTGAATATCATGCCGTAAAACACGGAGTCAACGATATTGCCAGCCGCGCCCGCAGTAATCAACGCGCAACAGGCTATATATCCGGCCTTGATATCAGGACGTTTTCTCATATGACATATATACCATATGCCAAATCCCACAGCCACGATACGAAACAACGTCAGAAACAACTTGCTTCCGAGTTCCATACCGAAAGCCATGCCGTTATTCTCGATAAAATATATTCTAAACCAGTCGGTTATTACAAACTCCTGTCCGATATACATATGGGTTTTCACCCATATTTTCACCAATTGATCGACCAGAAGCACTCCGGCTATGATTATAACGGCAAGCCAGCCTTTAGACAGCTTCATCTATATAATTATCTTATAGGGTGTTTCTTTCCGCTTTCTTTGGCCTCGACGCTCAATGTGGCATGAGGCACGGCAAGAAGACGTTCCTTAGGTATAAGCTTGCCTGTCTGACGACATATACCGTAAGTTTTATTTTCTATTCTCACGAGAGCGGCCTGCAGATGCTGAATAAACTTCATCTGACGCTGAGCCAACTGACCGGCCTCCTCCTTACCGAGAGTGCTGGCACCCTCTTCAAGCACTTTAAATGTAGGCGACGTGTCGGCCGTGTCATTTCCGTCACTGTTCATGACATTGGCTTTCAACAGGTCATAATCGCGCTGTGCCTTTTCAAGTTTTTTCAGGATAAGTTCTTTGAACTCCTGCAACTCCTCATCTGTATAACGTGTTTTTTCACTCATAATAAAAATGTATAATTTAGGTTAGGATATCAAATTAATAACTGCGTTAAGCTCTATGCCGTCAAGGTCGAGAGTCTCAACCTTGTCATCAGCAGCTATCGGAGCCACAGACACCGATGAAGCAAGCACCTGCTTCGCTATATAGTCGCCATAGGCCTCAATAGCCGCATCGGTATTTTCATTAGGAGCGAAAACGACGACAATCTTGTCCACTATGTCGTAATTACGTCCTTTACGTATGTTCTGAATACGATTAACAATATCGCGGGCAATACCTTCACGACGCAGGGCGTCAGTAACCGTCACGTCAAGGGCCACCGTAAGATTGCCCTCATTGGCCACCTGCCATCCGGGGATATCCTCCGATATTATCTCCACATCAGCCAGCTCGACGTCAGCAACCGCACCGTCAATGTCAAAAGTAAATCGTCCGTCACGCTCAAGAGCGAGTATATCGGCCTGTGACATAGACGATACTTTTGCGGCAAGCGCTTTCATAATCTTGCCATATTTCGGGCCGAGTTTTTTGAAGTCGGGTTTTACGCGCTTAACGAGCACACCCTCATCGTTTCCTACAAATTTTATCGACTTGACATTTACTTCACTCAATATCAGATCGGACATAGTCGCTATCATGTCTTTCTGACGATTGTCAAGTACGGGTATCATAAGAGTCGACAGCGGCTGACGTACTTTTATGTTTACCTTACGACGCAGGGCGAGCACCATCGAAGTCACATCCTGCGCGAGCTTCATACGCTCTTCAAGATCGGAATCGCTCTCGCCCGCAACAGGGAACAAGGCAAGATGTACCGACGAAACACTATCCTTAGTCACTGAAGTAAGGTCAGTATACAAGCGGTCGGCGAAGAACGGAGACACAGGCGCAATAAGCAACGCCACAGTCTCAAGACAGGTGTATAGAGTCTGATAAGCGGCAAGTTTATCCTTGTCCATCTCTCCTCCCCAGAAACGTTTGCGATTAAGACGCACATACCAGTTGCTGAGGTTGTCATTGACAAATTCATTTATGGCACGCGCAGCCTTGGTGGGTTCATAGTCATCCAATGCCGACTCAACCTCACGGACAAGCGTGTTCAGCAGCGAAAGTATCCATCGGTCTATTTCAGGTCTTTCAGCGACCGGCACCTGCGGCTGTGAATTGTCAAAGCCGTCAACATTGGCATATAGAGCGAAGAAAGAGTAAGTATTGTAAAGTGTAGCAAATAACTTGCGGGCCGTCTCCTTCACACCTTCGGGATCATATTTAAGATTATCCCATGGTGAAGAATTTGCAATCATGTACCATCGCAACGGATCGGAACCGAACTCGTTTATAGCCTCAAACGGATTCACGGCATTGCCGAGACGCTTCGACATCTTGTTTCCGAAACGGTCAAGCACAAGCCCGTTGGAAATTACAGCCTTATAGGCCACCGAGTCAAAGACCATACCTGCAATGGCATGAAGAGTAAAGAACCATCCGCGCGTCTGATCGACACCCTCTGCTATAAAATCGGCCGGATAAAGGTCACCGGAGTCAAGGCCCTCTTTGTTCTCAAACGGATAATGTATCTGCGCATAAGGCATAGCGCCTGAGTCAAACCACACATCGATCAGGTCAAGCTCACGATGCATAGGCTTGCCGGTTGATGACACAAGCACTATGTCATCGACATAAGGTCGGTGAAGGTCAATCTTCTCATAATTTGCCTTGGAATAGTCACCGGGCACAAAACCCTTATCCTTATAGGGGTTTGCTTCCATCACTCCGGCCTTGACCGATTTTTCGATCTCATCATACAACGTCTGCACGCTGTCGATACATATCTCCTCAACACCGTCGTCAGTACGCCATATCGGAAGCGGCGTACCCCAATAGCGGCTACGCGACAGGTTCCAGTCCTGAAGGTTCTCCAACCATTTGCCAAAACGGCCCGAACCGGTGGACTGGGGTTTCCATTTTATAGTCTCATTATTGGCCATGAGCTTTTCGCGGGCGGCTGTAGTGCGTATAAACCAGCTGTCGAGCGGATAATAAAGCACGGGCTTGTCGGTACGCCAACAATGAGGATAGTTGTGCACATGCTTCTCTATCCTGAACGCTTCACCGGCCTGCTTCATCTCTATGGCTATGACCACATTAAGATCCTCGGACTTCTCGGCGGCCTTGTCATCATACTTGCCGTCGACGTTAAAACGCGGGTCGTAAGCATTTTTGACATAATCGCCTTCATGACGCCCGTACAGCTCCACATTGACGCAGTGCTCAACAAACGGCTTGGCGCAGTCATCGAGGAGATAATACTTTCCGGTAAGATCCACCATAGGACGGGTCTCTCCCTTCGCATTGATCATAAATAACGAAGGTATGCCGGCGGCTTTAGCCACACGTGCGTCATCGGCGCCGAAAGTAGGCGCGATGTGTACTATGCCGGTACCGTCTTCCGTAGTAACATAATCGCCGGGGATCACACGGAACGCCTCGGAAGAAAGTTCGACAAAATCATCCTTGCCGACAGCGAAAACCTTTTCAGGGCATCGGGCGGCATATTCTTTTACAAATTCGGGCGAATTGTCATTAAGCTTTTCGGTGGGCTTCACCCAAGGCATCAACTGGTCATACTTCATGCCTATAAGGTCGGAGGCCTCATACTCGGCCACAATACGGTAAGGTACCGTCTTATCACCGGGCTTATAGGTATCCATCGGCAGTTCGGCGCCTTCGGGTTTGAAATAAGCGTTCACCCGTGCCTTTGCCAAGACAACGCTTATCTTATCTCCGTTATAAGGATTATATGTATTGACAAGCACATACTCGATTTTCGGCCCCACACAGAGAGCGGTATTGGATGGCAGAGTCCAAGGAGTGGTAGTCCATGCGAGAATACAGGGAGTACCCCACCCGAGCATTTCGGGTTTAGGCTCCGAAATACGGAACATGGCCGTCACCGTGGTATCCTTGACATCGCGATAGCATCCGGGCTGGTTAAGCTCGTGTGTGCTCAATCCGGTTCCTGCTGCGGGTGAATAAGGCTGAATGGTATAGCCTTTATATAGATAGCCGTTCTTATACAGCCGGCTCAACAACCACCATACAGTCTCGATATACCGGTTGTCATATGTTATATACGGGTCATTCATGTCGACCCAATATCCCATCGAGTTGGTAAGATTTTCCCACTCTTTGGTATATTTCATCACTTCGCGGCGACAGGCGGCATTATAGTCGTCAACCGAGATTTTTTTACCGATATCCTCCTTGGTTATACCGAGAGACTTCTCGACTCCAAGTTCTACCGGAAGTCCATGAGTATCCCATCCGGCCTTACGCTTCACATGGAAGCCTTTCATAGTCTTGTAACGGCAAAATATATCCTTTATGGTACGAGCCATCACGTGATGAATACCCGGCATACCGTTGGCCGACGGAGGTCCTTCGTAAAACACAAACGACGGCGCACCCTCACGCACTTTCATGCTCTGCTCAAAGAGGTTCTCTGAATTCCAGCGTTCAAGGACGCTTCGATTTATCTCGGAAAGATTGAAATTGTTATATTCGTTAAATTTCTTTTTCATCTCAGTGACTAATTTGCCTAATGTAAATTTTTTGCAAATTTACAACAAATCAGCCAAATTAAAAACTTTTATACGTTCTTACTTATAAAAGACCGGGATGATTAATGTATGTCACGAAGAAGGCTAAAAAATTCAGCTCTCATCTCTGGAGTTGAAAAAAGCCCGTTGTATTCAATTGTGGTCGTGCTTGAATCCTGCTTCTCCACACCACGCATCTTCATGCACAGATGCTGGGCATTGCAAGCGACAATAACCCCTTTGGTATGCAACGAGCGCGAAATACTGGCGCATATTTCGGCCGTAAGACGCTCCTGAACCTGAAGGCGGCGGGCATATACGTTTACCGCACGGGCGAGTTTTGAAAGGCCTATCATCTCTCCGTCGGGAATATAACCGACCGATACACGTCCGAAAAACGGCAGGATATGATGCTCGCAGAACGAGTAGAACTCTATATCCTTTACTATGACCATCTGAGAGCCGGCATACTCAAATATCGCCGATTTCATTATATCATCGGCATTTTCGCGGTAACCCTGAGTTGCATAATACAAAGCCTTGGCCGCCCTCACAGGCGTCTTTTCAAGGCCATGTCGCGACGGGTCGTCGCCGAGAAGCCTTATTATGCCTTCATAATGCTCCGCTATCCGCGCTATTACCTGATCCTTATCCATCACTTGAAAAAAATCAGTCGTCCGCCACTATTATACGATCGCGCACGACCCTTATCTCTCTGCTATAACGGGGAAAAGCCTCCTTAAGCTCATGAGCGGCAGCATTTGCGTCGTCCTGAGTACGGAAATTTCCCACACGCAGTCTCCAATATGGAGAACTATACACTACGTAAGTCGGATATTGAGGAAACCGTGCGGCCACATTGCGTGCCCGGGTACGGGCTTCAGCCTTTGCAGTACGGGCATTGTTGTCGGAAAACACCTGAATACGATAACCGCCCGTCTTGCCTGACGCGGGGCGCGCTTCCACAGTCGCGTGCGGGGCCTCGTATATCAGCCTATGCTCCAATGCCTCTGGCATGATGACTGTTATGGCACTATCGGCCTCGATATGCTCCACAATCGACGCCCTCCGCGATAGAGAATCGACAGTCTCGGCGCTTGCTGACATGTGCCACATACCGAGAAGCAACATTATCAAAATCCTTGTTATCTTCACTTATGTATCGGATTGAATTTCGTGCAAAGTTAGTTAAAATATAATATACTTGCAATATAAAAAAGACGGATGCCTGCCGGAATATACCGGAGCATCCGTCGTTCAATGATTTATTTCTATATCGGAAATCCGAATCAGAATGCATTTACAATGCCCATGAACGATGCTGCATCAAGAGCGGCACCGCCGATAAGTCCGCCGTCAACGTCGGGCTTTGCAAACAGCTGGGGAGCATTAGAGGGCTTACAGCTTCCGCCATAAAGGATGGAGGTATCCTCAGCCACTTCCTTGCCGTAACGCTCGGCTATGACACCGCGGATAAACGCATGCATGTCCTCAGCCTGATCATCGGTAGCGGTCTTGCCTGTGCCGATGGCCCATACCGGTTCGTAAGCGAGTATAATCTTTCCGAAATCCTCAGCCGACAAATGGAAAAGAGCATCCTCGATCTGCTTCTTAACTACCTCGTTGTAGGTGCCGTTCTCGCGTTCTGCAAGCACTTCTCCGATACAGAAGATAGGAGTCAGATTGTTTTCAAGGGCGAGAGCCACTTTTTCCTTAAGAGTCTCAGAAGTCTCACCATAGTACTGACGACGCTCCGAGTGTCCGAGTATCACATAAGTGGCACCGGTAGAAGCTACCATTGAAGCCGATACCTCGCCGGTATAAGCGCCTGACTTGTGGTCAGCGCAGTTTTCAGCACCAAGACCAAGCTTGCTCTTGTCAATCACTTCATTTACAGTTGCGAGATGAGTAAAGGGAACGGCAATAACCACATCACACTTGGGAGTTGCATCCTTCAAAGCCTTGTTCACTTCACATGCAAGAGCCACACCTTCCTGAAGATTGGTGTTCATCTTCCAGTTTCCTGCTACAATTTTCTTTCTCATTCTTAATATATATATTAATTGATATATTTGGTATTGCTTTATTATCTGCAAAATTAATTATTTTTTCCGATTTCTACGCGAGAAATGCAATTTTACTGCCCTTCCGCTTCTATCGATACCCCACAGCACCGCTTCAACACCCAAGAACAGAACGGTAAGCAGCCAGAACAAGAAAGTTCCGGAATATGTCAACAGATCAAGGGCATTATCGTCAGCCGATGCAAACCAGTCGCTGTCAATCGATGACAAAGAGCGCTTCCATACTATATGGCCGTCTTTAAGATACACCACCGACACATTACCTCGGGCCAGCTCTTTAAGCGAAGTATCTTCAGCCGTATAGATGTCATATGACGCCAATGAGAAATCTCGCCAGAACTCCACTCCTTTGCTGTCGGCTCCAAGAATGGCTATCATCTCTCCCCCGAGCGACCTCACATAGCGGTTCATGTCATTTATAAGATATGTCGATGAAGCATCCAGATTTTTCATCTCCGGAATCAGCACCAGAACCTGTATGCCTTCTCTGGCAATAACCTCTTCGGTTACATCCTCATCACCGTCAAACACAGCCAACGTCCGCTCCTCCTGAACGTTCACCCGCTCCGGCTCAACCCGGTCGACAAAAGTCCATGTACTGTCGGGCAATTCATTCTCGCCGAACTCCCTGCTCTCACCGTTTTTTTCATATATAAACCGCCATGCGCCTTCATAATCATCGTCACGGTCATATAACAATGCAGTACCCTCCTTGTAAGGACGGAAATCGACAAGAGGCTGCACATTATATCCGAAAAGACCGATTATAACGATGTACACGACCGCCACAAAACCGACGAGCCACTGCGAATATGCAGAGAATAATCCACGCACCTCTCGATTATGAAACAGAAGATAGGCCAACATCACCGATATGACTACATTCTTAATAAATGTGGCCGTATTGGATATAAGCAGAAAATCGCCGAAGCATCCGCAATCGCTTACAGGATTGGCAATGGCTATATAGAGCGTAAGCGGCAACATGCCCAGCATAGTCAAAGACATCAGCCATACACATGTTCGCTTATAACATCCGGTTATCAGAAACCATCCGGTAAGAAATTCAAGAGCCGAAAGCCCCATAGCCACCACAAGGACCAGAGAACGGGGCTGCGGCCATGACCATACATTGAGGTATTGCTCTATCTTGTAGACAAAACCCCATACGTCAATCATTTTTGTCGTTCCCGACACAATGAACACCGCACCGACCAGTATGCGGAAAGCCCATACGATAGCCTTGTTGTGACGGCTTAAAAACTCACTCATTTCCTTCAGTCAGCTTTATTATGGCGAAAACGGAGTAATTTATCATGTCCTGATAATTGGCGTCTATGCCTTCAGACACGAGTGTCACTCCGGCATTGTCCTCAATCTGCTTGGTCCGCATAAGTTTCTGAAGTATGATGTCGGTATACGAATGTATCCTCATGCCGCGCCAAGCCTCATCATAGTCATGATTTTTCTTAATCATAAGCTCGCGTGTAAAGGCTACGTAGCGGTCATAAAGCTGTATGGCTTTATCCATATCAAGGTCCTCCTTGTCGCAGAATCCGAGTTCAAGCTGAATAAGTCCTATGACACCATAATTGACAATAGCCATAAACTCCGGAAGTATGCCCTCGCCTACCTTTGACACTTTTTTAGTCTCCAGCGACCTTATGCGTGTGGCTTTTATAAATATCTGGTCAGTGACCGACTCCGGACGCATTATTCGCCACGAAGCACCGTAATCCTTCAACTTCTTAACAAACACGTCACGACACTTTTCAAGCGCGCGATCAAACTGAGCTATTGTATCGGCCATAAAAATATTGCTTTTATCATTGCAAAGATAGCATTATTACACGATATCCCGAAAACAAGAGTATGTTTAAAATATATCTCGGACTCAACAATAATACGAAATACGCATTTATTTTATATAATTACGAGAAAATATTACTATCTTTACGTAACCAAACAAGACTTAGATGAATATCACTTCTGCAAAATTCGAGATAAGCAATTCAAATGTGGCAAAATGCCCTGACACCGCACGCCACGAGTATGCCTTCATAGGACGCTCCAATGTCGGCAAGTCATCGCTTATAAACATGCTTACCGGCCGTAAGGGGCTGGCCATGACCTCATCCACGCCCGGAAAGACCACGCTTATCAACCACTTTCTGATAAACGACGAGTGGTATATCGTGGACCTACCCGGCTATGGATATGCCCAGCGCGGCAAGAAAATGCAGACCGAAATAAAACGTATCATCGAAGACTATATACTCGAACGACGTCAGATGACCAATCTGTTTGTGCTCGTCGACTCCCGCCATAATCCACAGAAAATAGACTTGGAATTCATGGAATGGCTCGGAGAAAACGGAGTGCCGTTCGCGATAGTATTTACCAAACTTGACAAACTGTCGTCGGCCGCAGGCAAAATACAGACCGGCAAATACCTCGACCGCCTGCGTGAACAATGGGAAGAGCTGCCGCCGGTATTCTACACTTCAAGCAGCAACGGCCGTGGAAGAAAAGAACTTCTTGATTATATAGAAGAGCTGAACCGGCTACCTTTGGCATCGCCCGACGAATAACCGTAAACTCCGATAACACGTTCCATTTTAAAAGACTTTTTAATTATGGAAGAAAAATATCTTACTCCTGAAGAAAAAAAATACATGCTTGCTGCATTTCGCAAGTTGCTCGTACACACACATGATGTAACCGAGCACGGCGACATTGCAAAAGTAAGACACATAATAAACGAAGGCATACACCAGAACCATTATCGCCGCGACCGTTACGGCATAAATCCGACGGTACACAACCTGTCGACCGCGCTTGCACTATGTGAGATGATAAGCCCCGACAGAAACATGATAATAGCCATTCTGCTTTTCAATCTGTGCAAAACGGAGTTTATACCGGAAGAAGAACTCGTAAAAGAATGGGGTGACGACATAGCCAAACTCATACGCGGACTTTTAAAAGTGTCGACCCTTTACAGCCGGCAAGCAGCGGTTGAAAGTGACAACTTCCGCAAACTTCTGCTGACATTTGCCGATGACATACGCGTCATCATAATCATGATCATAGACCGCCTTGTGCTCATGAGGGCCATCAACCATCACCCCAACGAAAAGATGGTGCACGATGTAGCTTATGAGGCAAACTATCTGTATGCCCCACTCGCCCATCGTCTCGGCCTGTATGCCATAAAGTCGGAGCTTGAGGATATGTCGCTCAAATACACCAACAGAGATACGTACACCGAAATAGCCCGTAAACTCAACGAGACAAAGACAAGCCGCGACGCCTACATAGCCGAGTTCATACGCCCGATAAAAGAAAAATTGGGCATGACCAACCTGAAGTATGAGGTGAAAGGCCGCACAAAATCCATATACTCGATATGGAACAAGCTGCGCAAGCAGAAAAACGACATTGAGCATATATATGACCTTTTTGCCATAAGGATTATAATCGACAGCGAACCTACAAACGAGAAAAGCGACTGCTGGCTCGCATACTCCATAATAACCGACCTGTACCGCCCAAATCCTTCGCGTCTGAAAGACTGGCTCAGCATACCTAAAAGCAACGGGTATGAATCGCTGCATATAACCGTATACGGGCCTGACCAACGCTGGGTGGAGGTACAGATACGCACCAAACGCATGGACCTTATAGCTGAAAAAGGCCTTGCCGCACACTGGCGTTACAAAGGCATAAAGAGCGAAGGCAATCTCGACGTGTGGATGAACAACGTGCGCGACATACTCGAAACCGCCGAAACCGGGCCGATGGAGCTGATGAAAAACATGAAGATGGACATTTACGACAAGGAGGTGTTTGTCTTTACACCGAAAGGCGACCTGTACAAATTGCCTTACGGCGCATCGGTTCTTGACTTCGCGTTTAACATACACTCCAATCTGGGAATAAAGTGCACCGGAGCAAAGGTAAATGAAAAGAACGAAAGGCTTAACTACAAGCTTAAAAGCGGCGACACAGTCGAGATACTGACATCCAGCACTCAGGTACCCAAACTCGACTGGCTTAACTTTGTAGTTACATCAAAAGCCAGAAATAAAATACGCCAGACCGTTCACGAGATGAACAACCGCTCGGCCACTCTCGGCAAAGAGCTGGTAGAGCGCCGCTTCAAAAACCGCAAGATTGAGCTTCAGGAGCCCACAATAATGAAGGTCATCAAAAAGATGGGCTACAAGACTGTCACCGACTTCTATTATGCCGTCGGCGACGAACGCCTTGACATAAACGACATAATAGCCGAATATGAGGCCGTGGAGCGAAAAGCAGCTGAAAGCGCCGAGATAAGATCGGCTGAAGAATTCCAGCTTGTAAAGGAAGAGGATGACAATACCGATGACGTACTCGTAATCGGCGATAACATAAAGGGCATCAACTATCGCCTTGCCAAGTGCTGCAATCCAATATTCGGCGACGATGTATTCGGGTTCATCTCTGCGGAAGGAGTCATAAAAGTACACCGCAGCGACTGCCCCAATGCCGCAAACATAAAGGAGAAGTATCCTTATCGTGTCATTACCACCCGATGGTCGGGCAAACTTGGACAACAGTTCGGAGCCACACTGCGTATCATCGGCCATGATGACATAGGTATCGTGACCAACATCACGTCAATAATAAACAAAGAAAAAGATGTGACACTCCGCAGCATATCGATAAACTCTGACGACAATATATTTCAGGGCTTCCTGATTGTGGGTGTAAATGACACCACGACCCTTAACAACCTTATAAAGAAATTAAAAACAGTAAAAGGAGTAAAAGATGTACAACGCAGTAAGTAAACTACATCCGCTACTGATAGCAACGGCTCTGCTGCTTGCATCATGCGGAAGCAAAAATGACGAGTCAGCACAGGCCGGCAAGCTGGTGGCCGAAGCGGATTCTGCCCTTAAAGCCGGCGACTATGCCACAGCTCTTGAACGGCTCGACACTCTTAAGGTCAAATATCCGGCGCAAATCGAAGCCCAGCGTGAAGGCATGCACCTCAGACCACAGGTCATCGAGGGACAGACGATAAAAGAACTTGAGTCCACCGACAGCCTTCAGTCATGGTACAGCCATCTTCAGGACTCGCTTATGCAATACTTCACACTTGTAGACAACCCGCAGCTCGTAGAGGGATATTATGTTATAAAGGAGTATGCCAAGTCCACACTGTTCAATCGCACCGGAGTCGAATCACGAGTATCGCCCGACGGGCAGTTTTACATGATAAGTTCGCTTGCATCAAACCCCGTAAAGCATACATCCATATCGCTCACCGACGGAAACGGCAAAGTCACAACAGCGACAGTGGACTATGACGGAGAGCGAAATTACCGTTCAGGAGGTACGGAGATGATAACCTTCACCGGAGCCGAATGCGATACGCTCGGACATTTCCTGACCGATAATAAGGCAAAAAACATCAAACTTATATTTAACGGCAAAAAATCGCATACGACAACACTGTCAGCTAACGACCGCCTTGCAATGCAACGCGCCTACGGTCTGTCACAAGCCATGACAGGTAAACGCCGCATGGCCGCCAAACGCGATTTTCTCGACAAGCAATTGCTTCTTGCCCGTGACCAAGCAGCACGTACTTCCCATACAGAAGACGACAAATAATCTGCTTACAGACCTTGACGGGAGAGCCATCCGAACATATATTCATACAGCGCCTCCCTTACCTCTTGTCTTGACAGCACAAGGTCATGAAGGCCTCCGTTGACTGTAATTTCAGTAACCATTATTCCAAGCCGATGCCCGTAACGTGATATATCTTCGACATCAAGTACGGCGTCGGCTTCGCCATACGTCGCCGAAGGATCACCCTCTTTCACACTTCGGTCAGAATGCATAAGCAGCACCGGCACTCCGATATGCGGATCATTCTGCAATATGCCTTGCGCAAGGTCGATAGCCCTTATCCAGCCGGTATCCACATCCGGTGACACTTCGAGTTTCCAATCGGTATTGTATTCCCACTCTCCACCATAACGCTTAAGCAGGCTCTCGCTATATCCGCGGCTGTCACCCTGCGATATAGCCATATCGGGGAATATGCCGCCAAATGTATCCACAACCGGTATCAGGAGTTTTTCCTGAAAGGAGCTCTGGTTCCAATCAAGGAAAGGACTGTTCAGGATAAGCGCCTTTATAGACGGGTCAGGGCTTTCATTCATATACAACGCAGTGGTAAGCCCTCCGGTAGAATGCCCCATAAGTATTACCTCTTCAATACCGTCACGCTTCATACAAGACAAAGCCGAGTCTATATCGGCAAAGTATTCATGCATGTCTCTTACCTGAAACTTCTTTTGTCCACGCATGATGGAGCGTCCGTATTTGCGCAAGTCAACTGCGTAAAAATTATAACATGAATCGACAAACATGTCACCCATCTCCTTCTGAAAAAAATAGTCATTGAATCCATGTACATACAACACTCCCCTATTGCCGCCACACGGCGACAGTTTGCGTACAACGGTGCTTCTTACCGATCCGCTATAGTCACTCCCTTGGTCCACATAACTCATCTCATAGCCGTCGCCGAGCACATCAGGCTCCCACACCCGTGCCTGTAGCCCTACAAATGTACAGGCCACACATAACGCCGCAATAAATATCTTTTTCATATAGATGTTAACAATCCACGCCAAAAACGGGTTCATTATATATAATAATGTGTATTTGAAAACACACAAGGACGCCATGATGACGCCCTTGCATATGAATCATTGTTTATTTTCTAATCCTACAGGCCTAAAGCCGAACGCATCTTCTCGTAAGCACCGGCTATGCCGTCTTTGTTCTTGCCTCCGGCCTGCGCGAAGCCCGGCTGACCTCCGCCACCGCCTTGTATGAGCTTGGCGGCCTCCCTTACGGTCGACGAAGCATTCATGCCCTCCTTTACAAGATCCTCGGTAACCATGAGTGTAAGCAACGGTTTGCCCAACGGGTCGAAAGTGGCGCCGATAAATACCGTATGTTCAGGAGACTGTGCCCTAACGCCGAATGCCACATTCTTTACCACTTCGGGAAGACGAAGACCCTGAAGCTCCACTACCTTTATACCGTGGACTTCGTATGCCTTGTCAAGCAACTCACGTGTAAGATTATTGACCCTCTCGTTGAAATACTCTTCCGCCTGATGTTTAAGCTCCGCATTCTCTTCAATAGATTTTTTAAGAGCCTGAACAAGATTGGGTGTATTATTAAACATTGAGCCTATCTCGCGCAGTGTATCCTGCATGTCATTGACCATCTTCTCGACACGTTCTCCAGTAATAGCCTCAATACGCCTTATGCCCGCGGCTATACTGCTCTCCGACACGATTTTTATCATGCCTATATTACCAGTATTGGCCACATGTGTACCACCACACAGTTCTACCGAAGATCCATAACGGATTACACGCACCTCATCGCCGTACTTTTCACCGAACAGAGCCATGGCTCCCATATCGCGGGCCTCCTCGATAGGCACATTACGGTGCTCATCGCAGGCTATGGCCATGCGCACCCTTTCATTGGCTATGCTCTCTACCTTGCGTATCTCCTCGGTAGTCAGCTTTTGAAAATGCGAGAAGTCAAAACGGAGCACATCGGGTGACACAAATGATCCGCGTTGCTCGACATGAGTGCCGAGAACCTCTCTCAAAGCCTCATGAAGCAAGTGAGTGGCCGTATGGTTGCACGATGTAGCCTGACGCGCTTTCTCATCTATGACCGCTTCAAAAGTAACGTTTACATCGGCCGGCATGCGCTTGGCAAGATGCACACCTACACCGTTCTCACGCTTGGTGTCATATATCTCAATCACCTCGTCGCCATTTACAAGACGGCCCCGATCGCCGACCTGTCCGCCCATCTCCGCATAGAAAGGAGTAGCAGACAATATTATCTGGTAGAATTCGTTGTTTTTCTGTTTTACTTTACGGTAGCGGAGTATGTTGACAGGTACTGATGTATTGTCATATCCGACAAACTCCTGTTCTCCGTCACGAAGTATGACCCAGTCACCGGTCTCCACGGCAGCGGCGTTGCGCGCACGCGCTTTCTGCGCCGCCATCTCTTCATCAAATTCCTTATGATCAAGAGTCATGGCGTTTTCTTTCAGGATAAGCTCCGTAAGGTCAAGAGGAAAACCGTAAGTATCATATAGCACAAATGCTTCCTTACCGGAAATCTCGTTTTTACCGTTGCTCTTCGCTGCGGCGATAGCATTGTCGAGAAGTCTTATGCCGTTATCAAGTGTGCGCAGGAAAGCGTCTTCCTCCTCCTTTATGACACGCATGATCAGTTCACGCTGCTTGGGAAGCTCCGGATAAGCCTCGCCCATGCTCTCTATAAGTGTGTCGAGCAGACGGTACATGAACGCCTGCTTCTGCTCCAAGAAAGTATAAGCGTAGCGCACGGCTCGACGCAATATGCGACGTATCACATAACCGGCCTTGGCATTGCCCGGCAACTGCGAGTCGGCAATGGAAAAAGCGATAGTACGCACGTGATCGGCAATCACCCTCATGGCGATATCCACCTTTGGATCATCGCCGTAACGCTTTCCGGAGAGTTGGGCTATTTTTCCTATAAGCGGAGTAAACACGTCAGTATCATAGTTGGAAGTCTTTCCCTGAAGGGCCATGCACAAGCGTTCAAAACCCATGCCAGTATCAATCACCTTGGCGGGAAGCGGCTCAAGCGAACCGTCGGCCTTACGGTTATACTGCATGAAAACCAAGTTCCAGATCTCTATTACCTGCGGATGGTCATGATTCACAAGCTCTCTACCGGGTATCTGTGCTTTTTCCGCGTCAGAACGCAGGTCGATATGTATCTCCGAACAAGGTCCGCAAGGGCCCGTATCGCCCATCTCCCAGAAGTTATCGTGCTTGTTACCGTTTATTATATGATCGGCAGGCAGATGCTTCTCCCATATCGCGGCCGCTTCGTCGTCACGACCGAGACCCTCGGCCGGAGATCCTTCAAACACAGTAGCATAAAGGTTTTCCGGATTAAGCTTAAGTACATCTACAAGATACTCCCAAGCCCAATCTATAGCCTCTTTTTTAAAATAATCGCCAAACGACCAATTGCCAAGCATCTCAAACATGGTATGATGATATGTATCCATACCCACCTCCTCAAGGTCGTTATGCTTTCCGCTCACGCGCAAACACTTCTGCGAGTCAGCCACACGCTTGTACTTCGCCGCCGCATTACCGAGTATTATATCTTTAAACTGGTTCATACCGGCGTTGGTAAACATAAGCGTAGGATCATCTTTTATAACCATCGGTGCAGAGGGTACGATCTGGTGTCCTTTGTCTCGGAAAAAGTCTTTGAAAGACTCACGTATCTCTTTTGCTGTGAGCATTTTATTTAAATTATTACTTGATTCACAATAGGCATGCGATTCTACAATCAATCACATTTGCCGTAAATAATTGTGCAAAATTAGCTTAATAATATTATTTTTGCAAATAGAAGAAGATGCCAATCTCCACAAAATGAGTAAAAAGGTCTTTTATCGATATAATCCGGCAACGGAAGAATATGAACGCGTATATCCCTCAGGACGGCAACGGCTGTGGATAATGCTGCGCAAGCTGTTTGCCGGTATTCTGGTCACGGCCATACTTTTTGTAATAATATATCTGCTCGTGGGTACGCCGCGAGAGACTGCTCTGCGCGATGAAAACACGCAGTTGCGCACACAGCTCGACATTCTTAACCGGCGCCTCGACGCCTCACTTGAAGTAATGGCCGATATAGCGGCACGCGACGACAACTTCTATCGCGTCATCATGGGCACTCCGAGAGTATCGACTTCGGAGCGCTTCTACACCGCCAACAACGAACAACGCTACAGTTATCTTAACTCATTGCGCGACGCCGAACTCATAAAAGACCTTACTATAAAGACCGACCTGCTTGACCGGCAACTTTATGTACAGATCAAGTCATTTGACGAACTGCAACAACTTGCCCGCAACAATCGCGACCGTATAGACCATATACCGTCTATCCAGCCTATTTCAAGTGAAAACATGAAGAAAATGGCATCGGGTTACGGCTATCGGCGCGACCCTATATACGGTACCGGACGTTTCCACGAAGGTCTGGATTTTGCCGCCGACACCGGTACGCCCGTCTATGCCACCGCCGACGGCAAAGTGGTTCATGCTGACTGGCAGAGCGGCTATGGCAACTTGTTGGAGATTGACCACGGCTACGGCTACGTGACGCGTTACGCCCATTTGAGCAAGTTTAAAGTAAAAGAAGGTGACGAAGTAAAACGCGGTGACCTGATAGCGGAAACCGGCAATACCGGAAAATCCACCGGCCCTCATCTGCACTATGAAGTACGTTACCGCAACTCGCCGCAGAATCCGATAAACTACTACTTCATGGACATAACTCCCGAAGAGTACGACAACATGATAAGGCAAGCTGAAAATGCCGGACATGTCATGGACTGACAATACACAACAATGAGTTCGACCGATAAAAAATATTACAAGATAAGGGAAGTGGCGGAAATAATAGGACTGCCTCCGTCAACACTGCGTTTTTGGGAAAACCGTTTCACCATAATCAAACCAAAGCGCAATGAACACGGCTCACGCTTCTATACAGCCGATGACATTGAAAAAATAAAGATGGTATACTTCCTTGTAAAAGAAAAAGGACTTAAACTTGAAGCTGCAGAAGAGCAGATAAAGCACAATCATTCCGGAGTGTCACGGCACGCCGCCGCAGTAGAACGTCTTAAAGAGATAAGGGCTGAACTTTGCGGCATGCTCGAAGCCATGAACAGTCTTCGATAACTTACAAAGGCAATGAAAATAGTCGTTTGTCCCGACTCGTTCAAAGGATCGCTCACTGCCGCCCAAGCATCCGAAGCCATAAAGGAAGGCATAAGTTCGGTATGCCCCGATTATCATGTGGTAACGTTGCCTTTAGCTGACGGAGGCGAGGGCACATCATCGGTCATAGCTTCCATAACCGGAGGCACAGCCATCGTGACCGATACAATCAATGCAATCGGAGAAAACATCACCGCCACCTACTACATAATCAACCGAGGCAAAAAGAAGACCGCATTGATAGATGTGGCTGCCGCAAGCGGACTCACCCTCGTGAGCCCTCAACGGCGCGACGTCATGACCGCATCGTCATACGGAACGGGGGTGCTTATTAAAAACGCATATGAACGCGGGTGCCGCGACTTCATAATAGGGCTTGGAGGCAGCGCCACATGCGACGCCGGCACCGGAATAATGGAAGCTCTCGGACCCGACATGCCTGCAATAGCATCGGACATAAGCGTGACGCTGCTGTGCGATGTCGACAATCCGCTATACGGACCGAAAGGAGCCGCCAATGTTTTCGCGCCCCAAAAAGGAGCCACGCCACGGCAGGTGGCCCTGCTTGACGAAAGGCTGCGGCAATGGAACATCAAAACCATTCTCGACACCGGACGCAATGTGGCAGGACAACATGGAGCCGGTGCGGCCGGCGGCATAGGAGCCATGTTCATGGCCTACTTCAATACAACAACAAAAGCCGGCATCGATGCGGTGCTCGATATGTACGGGTTTGACTCCGTCATTGCCGATGCCGATCTTGTCATTACAGGAGAAGGGTGTATAGACTCACAGACTCTTCACGGCAAAGTCGGCATGGGTGTACTAAGACGATGCAATGTTCACAGGGTGCCGGTGATTGCTATGGGTGGTTCGGTAGAGTACGGCGACCTCCCAGACAATGCGGGCTTCACCGCCGTGTTTTCTATCGTGCCCGGCATCATGACTCTTGAACAAGCCGTGGATGCGACGGAAGCACGGCGCAACCTTGCCGAGACATCACGTCAGATTATAAGAATCATCAGAAGTCGATTGTAAGACGCACATTAAACTGCCGCCGGGTAAGATAATCGGGCACGGCATAGGCCACTCCTCCTGTATCGGATACCCAATAATAGTTGCTGATATTGGATATGTCGAGAAGGTTAAAGCATTCGACACCGAGCCACATCGACTTTATGCACCGCCACGCTCCGGAACGTGGCCGCCCATCACTTTGCGGTGATATCAGAGCATAGGAAAGCCCCGCATCCACTCGCTTATAGGCGGGAGAGCGGAAACAACCCTCGTCACGCGACCTGCCGGGAGCAGTAACCGGCAATCCGTCGGAAAAGACTCCGCGCAGACTGAACTTTAGCTTCGGCACCCGGGGAAAATAATCGTTGAAATACATGGCGAAGCTATAACGGCGGTCATTAGGACTCGGCACTTTCACACCATTGATGTTCTCTTGTGTCTTCATCAGAGAAGCGCTTATCCAAGAGTCGCTTCCCGGGACAAATTCGCCAAACAATTTCAGGTCGATACCCGCAGCATATCCGTCAGCACAGTTGCAGCCGGCATAAACTACTTTCATATTGTCCATCACATAAGGATTGATACGGGACAATAGTTTGTAATAGACCTCTCCCGAAAGACGGAACGGACGGTTAAAGGCGCTGAACGTATAGTCGGTACCGGCTATCATCTGTAGGCTTCGCTGCGCCTTTATACCGCGGTTCAACTCTGTAACTCCGTCAACAGGATATTTTATCTCCTTATAAAACGGAGCCTGATAATAGAGTCCGGCCGACAATCGAAACGCAAAATGTCGGTCTGCATCAGGGACAAGCCCCAGACTTATCCGAGGACTTACGGTCCACTCTTTGTTAAAGTCCCAGTAACCGGCTCTGACACCGGCATTCAGCCACCAGTGGCCCAGTGATGATGAGAACCGTAAAGCGTCCTGCAAAAACAGACTAAGCCTGCTGCTCCCCACGTCATGGTCAGACATCAATACCCGCGACATTTCAAGCCGTGCATCCGATACCGGAGATACATACCCGGCCGAGTCAAGCAGCTCCCACTCTCGGGAACGGTCGCGCACATGTTCTCGGTTATATGTCACCCCGTATGACAGATTGTTATAACCGATGGCGGTATTGCCGCGTAACCCAAGGGAAAACACCTTTGTTTTAAGACGATTGCGGGCATGTTCAAGGTAGCGTCCCACCCCTATGGCCTCATTTTCATCAGGCATTCCGGCCTCATTCAACCAGTATTCACCCGCTATGTCGTAACTTACAAGCTCGTCGGTAAGATATCCTGACGCAAGGACGGTGAAGTCGCTGTTTTCCGACGGACGGTAACGTAGCGTAAGCGCTCCAAGCCATGTGTCGAAACGGTCCTTTTCCTGCCCGTCAAAATACACGGTAAAACGCTTGGCATCATCGACAGTACCGAAATCGGTACTTCTGCTCTCTGGCTCAAACCGATACTTGTTTATGGATATGTCGCCTAAAAAAGCCATCTGCCACCGGGAACCAAACCGAAAATTAAGATTGGTCTGATAGTCAAAAAAGGAAGGGTCATAGCGACCTTTGGCATCCATACCGTCAAGCAATGAATTATTGCGTTTATATCTAACTCCGTGCAACTGAGAAAAACTGTCGGAACTTTGCCCGAAAGACAGGCTTCCACCCATAAGACCGATATCGACCGACGCCTCCAGCCGTTCTGGTCGACGATACGTAATATCAAGAACCGATGACATGCGGTCGCCGTACTCTGCCGGAAATCCTCCTGCTGAAAACTCCACCGCACCTACCATGTCAGGATTTATTATACTCATGCCCTCCTGCTGTCCGGCATTCACCAACATCGGCCTTCTGACTTCTATGCCGTTGACGTATACTGCATTTTCATCATAAGAGCCACCACGCACCGAATAAGCCGACGAGAGTTCGTTAGCCCCGTTAACTCCCGCCATAGTCATAACAAGAGACTCGACACTTCCTCCTGACACATCGGGGGCCAGCCTGTAGGAGGCGGCATTTATACGCTGCATATTGCCCGTCTGCTTTCTGTACTCCGTTATGTTCACCTCCTTAAGTCTGCGCTTGTCAAGCCTCATACGCACATTCATTGTAATATCGCCGGAAGCACCTGCCAACACGCGCGTAACCTCGCGATAACCGACACACGAATATATCAACCGTATGGTATCACGAGGCGCCAACGACAGACTATACCTACCGTCGCGGTCAGTCATGGTGCCTTTGGCCGTACCCGCCACACGCACAGTCACCAACTCCACCGGTTTCTTGTCAGAATCAGTGACCCTGCCATGTATATTTACATCAGCGGCAACATATAATGAAGAAATAGCGGCAATAACTAAAATAAAACAATGCTTTAACATGAGTGTTAAAAATCCATATACATTATATATTTTTTAACGACAATTTCATCCACAAATTATACTTACACGGCATTTTATCCACATACGTTATAATTTTTGCTAAATTTGCGACATAAAACGCATACTGATGAAAATTGCTATTGTAGGAACGGGTTATGTGGGTCTTGTATCAGGAGCATGTTTTGCCGAAGTAGGTATTGACGTAACGTGTGTTGACATAGACTTCCGCAAAATCGACAATTTGAAAAACGGAATAATTCCGATATACGAACCGGGACTTGATGATCTTGTGTCGAGAAACGTCAAAGAAGGAAGACTGCATTTCACTACCGACCTCACTTCGTGTCTTGACGATGTGGAAGTCGTATTCAGTGCCGTAGGCACCCCACCCGACGAGGACGGCTCCGCCGACTTGCGCTATGTAAAGGAAGTTGCACGCACATTTGGCCGCAACATCAACAAATATACGATATTGGTCACAAAAAGCACCGTGCCGGTAGGTACCGCGGCAAAAATAAAAAATATCATCAATGAAGAACTGAACGCCCGTGGAGTAGATGTACCCTATGAAGTGGCATCCAATCCCGAATTCCTGAAAGAGGGAGCCGCCATCAAGGACTTCATGTCGCCCGACCGTGTGGTCATAGGCATAGAGAGCGACCGCGCACGCAAAGTCATGGAAAGGCTATACCGTCCGTTTCTGCTAAATAACTTCAGGGTCATATTTATGGACATAGCATCGGCAGAGATGACCAAGTATGCCGCCAACTCGATGCTTGCCACACGCATATCGTTTATGAACGACATCGCGAATCTGTGCGAGCTGGTTGGCGCAGATGTCAACATGGTGCGCAAAGGCATAGGTACGGATGCAAGAATCGGCAACAAATTTTTATATGCCGGCTGTGGATACGGCGGTTCCTGTTTTCCCAAAGATGTAAAAGCCCTTATAAGCACAGGCCGTGAAAACGGCTATCGCATGCGCATAATCGAAGCTGTCGAGGAAGTAAACGACGCCCAGAAAAGCATCGTGCTCCGCAAACTGAAAAATACGCTCGGCACATTAAAGGACAAACAGATAGCCATATGGGGCCTTGCATTCAAGCCAGAGACCGACGACATGAGGGAGGCTCCGTCGCTTGTTGTGATAGAAGGACTTCTAAAAGAGGGAGCCGAAGTGACGGTATATGATCCGGTGAGTATGGATGAATGTCGCCGACGGCTCGGCGACTCTGTAAAATATGCCCGTGACATGTATGAGGCTGTCATCGACACCGACGCCATAGCACTTATGACCGAATGGAAACAGTTCAGAGTACCGTCATGGAGTATAATAAAACGAGTGATGCGCGGCAATACGGTGATAGACGGACGTAATATATACGACCCGGCGGAACTTGCGGAAGAGGGCTTCGAATACCACTGCATAGGCAAATAGCTCATGATTTAGCACACCGACGCCTTGCATTGCGAATGCCATGCAAGGTGTTAGACGATATGCAACATATTTTTATGTTGAAGTGGTTTTATATGTGATACGGTTGCGTAATTCATTGTCATTACGTATATTTGCGATAATAAAGTACCTTAATCCTATGAAGTCTGAAAAAATAACGTTACTAATTCTATCGGCCGTCATGACCGGTTTGATAAGCCGTGCCGACGATATAGATGACTATGCTATAGGCCGCAAGGGGGAAGCACTGAAAACAACCATACAAAAGCACTATACCCCGACGCGTCTTATTGAGAGCAGTAGCATATATGAGACAGTAGTGAAAATAAACGGTAACATTGACCGCTTTACGGGCACGGCAACGGATACGGAAACGAGCCACACAACGGCAGGAGCCGCACTGCATCCCGATTGGCTAAGGATGTGGCCCGAGAAGAAAGATGCTGTATCGCGAGACATGCACAATCTCGGACTAATCGACAAAAGTGTCGCAGCAGACAGGGCCACACGTCCGCTCGGGAATGTGACTGACGTCAGAATACAAGGCAGCGGATGGGCCATAGGCTATGCACCTTACGGAGAACACGACCAAATGGAATGTTTTGAACCCGCTGCAGAATACAAAGGTGATTTTGCCCGTACCATGTTTTATATGGCAACGATATATACGGCCACATTATGGTATGACTGGGGCAATATAGTATTCGAGCCAAACATATATCCCTCTTTAAGAAAAGAAGCGGCCGCGACATATATGAAATGGCACAGAGAGGATCCGGTGGATGAACAAGAACGCTTACTCAATGACAAAATAGAGGATATTCAAGGCAACCGCAACCCGTTTATTGATCATCCAGAACTTGCCGAATACCTTTGGGGCGATAAAAAAGATATACCGTACCGTTCTGAAAATCCGTCCGATCCTGACAATACAGACCGTCCCAAAATACCGCTTCACGGAGTATACAAACTAAACGACGGATATATCGACTTATACTCACCGTATGTAAGTGCAGAGGCACAGTGGAGCGTAGACGGCAAAAGCGCCTCAGGCACATTAAGCATCCATACACTCGGCACCGGAGTCCACGAACTGCGCTACACCACTGAAAATGAAAAAGGAAAACTTTTAATAACCATAGAACCATGAAATTCAGTCTGCCTATAATAGTGCTGACAGCGGCATCATTCTGTCTCACCGGATGCAATCACGAGAAGCCATATAAAATAGACGATCCTTCGCTATTATTGCCCGATGATCCGGATAATCCCGCGCCACCACCCTACTCCTTTGCTCAGGAACTTGACAATCCGGACACGCGATACGTCTCAGCATCACTCGATATGGCGTATAGTCACGGAGGGATACTTGTATCCACATTGCCCGGCAGAATAGTCATGACCGACCTTGCTACCGGTAACCGGATAGAGTTTTCAGGTGCGACAAACAAAACCGGCAACATAACCAACCCAGAACTTTTTGTAAACGGCTGCCGGCTCCCTATAGAGCAGGCTACTGTAGAACGGGCTGACAAAAAAGGGACTTGGATACACATCCAAGCCCCTGATAACGAACATATCGTAATAGTTGTAAGCGATCTATAGTTACTTGCGCCGTGCCGGAGTCTTATCATCGGCATATCTGTCAGGAAACGACAGATGCTGTCTCGGCCGTACCATGGCATATAATATAAGACACAAGCCCAAAACGATGAAAGGTATGCTCAATTGCTGTCCGATGTTAAGCGTCATGGTCGCTTCACGGGCCACCTGATCGTTCTTTATAAACTCAATCAGGAACCGGGGCAGAAAAATGCCAATGAAAAATACGCCGAGAATAAGCCCGGGGCGTTCCTCCGCATTTTTCTTCCAATACATCCACATGAGCAGGCCAAACAAAGCGAAATAGCAAAGCGCCTCGTATATCTGCGTAGGATGCACAGCCTGACCTTCATACAATTCATGCCATTCACGAGAACGCACAAACATGAAGCCCCAAGGCAATGTCGTGGCCGTACCGTAAATCTCGGAATTAAACAGATTGCCGATGCGGATAAGACCTCCGACAAGAGCAATGGCCACTACCAGTCGGTCAAATGTCCATAAAGGGCTCTTTTTAGTGACAAATATAGAGAATAGTATGACCGCGATTATGATAGCTATCGTACCGCCATGACTGGCCAGTCCGCCCTCCCATATATATAATATACGTATAGGATCGGTCTTGTATACGTCCCATTCATAAAAGAACACGTGTCCGAGCCGGGCGCCTACCAGCGTAGCCACAACGACATAAATCAACAATATGCCTAGCCAACGCTCGGGCGCTCCCTCATGCTTGAACATGCGGGCCACAATCTCGTATCCTATCAGAAAGCCGACAGCAAACATGAGACCATACCACCGTATGGTCACGAATCCGCTGAACAGTTCAGGATTGACATTCCAAGTAATGAAGTCGAGCATACAGCGATTATACTAAATGACGTATAAGTTCCTCGCGGTCGCCGTAAAGCATGTCAATGACCGGTATCTCGATCATGGTATAGGCACCGGGGCGCTCTATCATAGTGGCACGGGCCACGCCGACAAGTATCTGGGCCGTGAGCGCCGGATTGTTTATCGACATATTGAATTCGAAACGCTGGTTCTGGGTAGTGCCGGAAACACCTTTGCGCACCATATTCACACCATGTCCCATATCCTTTATGTCATCAACCGAAGGCACGGCAAATACATGAGTCTCGTCGCTGGCAAAATACGGATCTTCCTTTACAGCACGCGCTATATCATCTATATTATAGCCATCCTCAACCTCAACATACACCATACGGCGGTGTATACCGGTTCCAAGCGGAATTGTCATGGACAAGGCGTTTTTCACACCGGGCTTTGACTTTACGGCTACAGTGTGGCCCATACTCATACCCGGGCCGAAGTTGGTGTAGGTAACACCTTTAGGCGCAGCCGCCTGCATAAGAGCACGGACAATAGAGTCACTGCCCGGATCCCAACCGGCTGATATTATGGCCACAGAATTATTGGCTTCCGCAATAGGTGCCAATTTAGACCGCAGGTCAGCGATACCGCCGTGAATATCATAACTGTCGACTGTATTTATACCCTTTGCCAGCAGTTCACAAGCATATTTTTCCACTTCACGGGTAGGAGTACACAACACCGCCACATCCACATCGTCAAGTGCCATTACGTCAGCGGTCACTTTATAACCTGACAATTCGGCGGGACAATCTGCGGGATTACGTCTGACCACACCCGCTATCTCAAAGTCGGGTGCCTGCTGAAGTGCTTCAAGCACATACTTTCCAATATTGCCATATCCAACAATGGCAGCTCTGATTTTTTTCATCATAGTATAGTATTAATAATGACTATATTATTCGGGCTGTCGTCCATTGACGATAGCTTCCGTATCACGTGCAATCATCAACTCCTCGTCAGTGGGTATGACAACGACTTTCACCTTGGAGTCAGCTGATGATATAACTTTTTCTTCTCCTCTGGAAACAGCATTGACCTCTTGGTCAATCTTCACCCCGAGATAACCAAGATGATCGCATACACTCTTGCGTAGCGGTTGCTGGTTCTCCCCAACACCACCGGTAAACACGATTATGTCAACTCCGTCAAGCACAGCGGCAAATGCACCGATATACTTAATTATACGGTAAACATACATATCAAGGGCCAGCTTGGCTTTCTCATCGCCACGGGCTATAGCGGCCTCAATGTCGCGCATGTCAGATGATATACCGGAAATTCCGAGCACGCCGCTCTTTTTGTTTATAAGATCACTGAGTTCCTTGGTCGACAGATGTTCCTTATCCATAACAAAAGTAAGGGCACCGGGATCGATATCGCCTACACGGGTTCCCATCATAAGCCCCTCTACAGGAGTAAGCCCCATTGAGGTATCAACACTCTTTCCGTCTTTTACGGCAGTTATAGAACCGCCGTTGCCGATATGGCATGTGATTATGCGCTGCTTCTCATATGGCACACCAAGAAAATCACACACTCTACGGGCCACATAGCGGTGACTTGTGCCATGAAAACCGTATCGGCGTATGCCATACTTTTCATACAGGTCATAAGGAAGTGCGTACATATAGGCCTCTTTCGGCATAGTCTGATGGAAAGCGGTATCGAAAACGGCAACTTGAGGCACACCCGGCATAAGCTCCGTTATAGCCTCGATGCCTGCCATATTTACAGGATTGTGCAACGGAGCCACATCATAGCACTCCTTTATTTTGGCTATAACCTCATCGTCAATCTTCACACTCTTGTTGAACTTCTCTCCGCCATGTACCACCCGATGACCCACGGCATCAATCTCTTTAAAGCTCTTTATACAGCCATAGTGCGCATCAGTGAGTGTATTGAGTATGTCATTGATGGCTTTACGATGATCAGGTATCGGCTCCTCGACTGTCTTCTTTTCACCGTCGGGCAATTTAAACTTTATAAATGATCCGGGAAGTCCGATTTTTTCAACACCTCCCTCGGCGAGAGTGACTTTACGGTCAACGTCAATAAGTTTATATTTTACGGAACTGCTGCCGCAGTTAAGTACAAGTATGTTCATTTTGATTATGTTTTTGATGGAAGTCCTTATTTACTTTTTTCTGCTTTTGGCACCGATAGCCTGATTACAGGTTATGATTATGGTTTTATAAATATCCTCGGGGAAACATCCGCGCGACAGGTCATTTACAGGAGCGGCAAGACCTTGTAGAATAGGACCTACGGCCTGCACACCCGCCAGACGCTGTACAAGCTTGTAAGCTATGTTGCCCGTTTCAAGCGAGGGGAAAACAAGCACATCGGCTTTTCCGCTTAAAGGACTGTCGGGGGCTTTGCTTTTTGCCACCCCGGGCACTATAGCGGCATCGGCCTGAAGCTCACCGTCTACAATAAGCTCCGGATCGGCTTCATGTACAAGGCCTACGGCTTCTATAACCTTGTTGACCCTATCGTGCTTGGCACTGCCCTTGGTCGAGAAGCTAAGCATGGCTATGCGAGGTTCTATGCCGGCTATGTCACGAGCGGTATCGGCAGTAGAAAGTGCTATCTGCGCCAACTCTTTGGCAGTAGGATCGGGCAACACGGCACAGTCGGCAAATACCAAAATATTGTTTTCGCCAAAAGGACTTCCTTCGGGCAGCAGCATAAGGAACGCACCCGAGACCACCTCTATACCCGGTTTTGTCTTTATCACCTGAAATGCCGCACGAAGCACATTTCCGGTAGTATTCAATGCGCCGGCCACCTGACCGTCGGCATCGCCGTTCTTAATCATAAGACATCCGAGATAGAGAGGATTGGCTGCCATGCGACGGGCATCGTCCATTGTCACTCCTTTATTCTTGCGAAGTTCATAAAATATAGGAGCATATATATCAATAATCTCCTCATCGGAAGGGTCCACGATACGGGCCTTGCATATATTGGTCAAACTTAATTCACATGCTACGCCGGCTATTTCGTCAGGGTTACCTATCAATATCACATCGGCTATACCTTCCATAATAATGCGGTCGGCTGCGGTAAGTGTACGAGGTTCAGTCCCTTCGGGGAGCACAATTCGCTGACGGCTCTGTTTAGCCTTTGAAGTCAACTTGTCAAAAAGTCCCATAGTTAAATCTGTTTTGTGTTTTAATACGCAAAATTAAAACTTTATACGTATAATATGAACGTCTTATTAATATTTTTTCACAAAAAATATTAACAGAGTCTTAAAACGACGAAAGCACCGGAAAAATCCGATGCTTTCTGTTATATACGTTTATGATGCCTGTTACATGGCCTCAATGCGCTTGAGGTTGACTGCATCGTCAAGAGTATAGTATATACTGCGGAGAAGAAGGCGGGCATCGTCAAAAGTTGTGCTGTCATTCAATGCCTCCTCAAGATAAGGAATCGACTCTTTCAGCAGGGGTGTTACCTTCTCGGCACGCACTTTATTGAACTCTTCGGTAGGAAGATTGGCCGAAGCCTCGTCAATAGCACCGGCCTGAGCATAAATGGCACGACCGAGGTCAAACTTGGCCTTTACAAAATCAGGCTTCATACTAATGGCCTTGGCGAAGTTCTCACGGGCCTTTTCAAGATTGTTCTGACTCTGGTAAAGTATACCGAGCACATCATAAAGTTCAGCCTGCGTGGGGTTCATTGATATAGCCTTTTCAAGAAGGGTCTGTGCTTCCTCATACTTCTTGTTGTTGATCTTATCATTGATAATAATCAAAAGATAGTTTGAAAGGGTATCGCCATAAAGCTTGTTGGCAGTCTCGGCAAGTTCAATAATCTTGGGATCATCCTTCATCTGAGCGGCTACACCGATAGCATAATCAAACATCTGGGGCGAATGATAGTTGTTGGCATACGCTTTCTCAAAACGCTCAAGAGCCACATCCAGCTTTTCAGCCTGCCATGCGGCAAGTCCTTGGTAGAAGCACATCTGACCTATCACAGTGTCGGCAGGAACGGCGGGAGCGTCAGAACCGAGAGACGGATTCGCAGGCATGCTTGTATAAATATTCCATGCCTCATAAGCTCCGTCATAATCCTTGGCATCCCAAAGATACTGACCTCCGCTTACATAGTCATTCCAGTGAGCAGTAAGCTTCTTGACCATATCCTTCGAATACTTTGTCTTTGTCTTGGGGCTTCCGTCCTTATTCAATTTCGGAGCTCCGGTCTTTTTATCAACCTCGACAATAGTGTCAAGAGGGAATGCTGTCATAAAATAGTTGTAACCGTTGATGAGTGCGCGTCCCATCGCAGCCTTCTCCTCTTCTTTACCCTGACCTACGGCCTGCTTGCCATACATATTGTCAAAATCGCCAAACTCCACGGTTCCGGCGACATACCATGTCTGTGCTTCATTTTGTGTTTCAGGGTTTGTAAGCGCAGGCTTCAACTGGTTGCGTGCAGCGGCATAATCGGCATTAAATCCTTTAGCCTTTCCTTCCACTTCCTTCACCAGACTTTTCTGAGCCGATGCACCGGCAACGGCCATCAGGCAAAGACCTAAGATAAATAATTTCTTCATGTTAGCTATTATTAATGAATAATATATTACTCTTTTTACAGATTATCGTCAGCAGTCTCCTCCTCGTCATCAATGACTTCATCGACCTCATCCTGAGGTTCTTCAGCATCATCTACCGGAAGCGGAGTCTGGTCGGCCTCATCTACAAGAATATCGGCGTCGGTCTCCTCTTCAGGATCGGAGTCCACACAACATACTGAAGCGATTTCGTCATTTCGTTTCTCAAGATTTATCAGTCTCACGCCCTGAGTGGCACGACCCTGAACCCTGATATCCGACACTTTTATACGCAACGTTATGCCCGACTTGTTGATTATGACAAGGTCATTGTCATCGTTTACTGTATCTATCGCTACCAGTTTACCGGTTTTATCGGTAACATTAATCGTCTTTACACCCTTGCCGCCGCGGTTTGTGACGCGATAGTCAGCGAGAGGCGAACGCTTGCCGAAACCTTTCTCCGATATAACCATAACGTTATTAAGGGTGTCAGCGTTCATACATATCATGCCTACAACCTCATCTTCATCGCCGTCCAGCGTCATACCGCGCACACCGGTAGACACACGGCCCATCTCACGTACTTTTTCTTCGGAGAAGCGTATGGCTCTACCGTTACGGTTGGCAAGAAGTATCTCCGATTTGCCGTCGGTAAGTTCCACACCTATCAACTGGTCGCCTTCGCGTATGATTATAGCGTTTACACCATTGGCGCGAGGACGAGAATAGGCCTCCAGCGAAGTTTTCTTGATAACGCCACGTTTGGTGGCAAATATAAGATTATGCGAAGAAACAAACTCCTTGTCATCGAGTTTCTTAATTCTTATGACAGCATTCACCGCATCGTCGCTGTCTATGTTGAGCAGGTTCTGGATAGCACGCCCCTTGGTGTTTTTGGCACCTTCAGGCAGGTCATATACCTTCAGCCAATAGCAACGTCCTTTCTTGGTGAAGAAGAGCAGATAGTTGTGCATCGAGGCGGGATATATGTGTTCGATGAAGTCCTCGTCGCGTGTGTCGCTGCCGCGAGAGCCTACGCCGCCACGGTTCTGTGCGCGGAACTCGCTCAACGGCGTACGTTTGATGTATCCCATATGTGATATGGTAATAATCATGTCATCGTCGGCATAGAAATCCTCGGCATTGAAATCACCTGCTGTATAATCGATATCGGTCTTGCGTACATCGCCGTACTTGTCACGTATGGCTATCAACTCGCTCTTTATCAACTCACGGCACTCATGCTCGTCATTGAGTATAAGGTTAAGCCGCGCAATAAGCTGCTGAATTTCCGCATATTGATCATGAAGCTTGTCTTGTTCGAGTCTGGCGAGGTTTCGGAGTCTCATCTCCACGATGGCAAGAGTCTGCGCATCGGAAAGCTCAAACCTTACCGACAATTGCGCACGTGCGTCATCAACAGAGTCAGCACCCCTTATTATACGTATGACCTCATCAATATTCTGCGAGGCTATTATCAGACCCTTCAATATATGAGCCCGCTCTTCGGCCTTACGGAGTTCAAACCGTGTACGACGTATCACAACGTCATGACGGTGTCCGATAAAGGCCTCAAGTATCTGCTTAAGGTTCAATGTCTTGGGACGTCCGTTGACGATAGCGACATTATTGACGCTGAACGATGACTGCATCTGAGTGAGCTTGTAGAGTTTGTTCAGCACCACATTGGCATTGGCATCGCTTTTGAGGCGAATGACTATGCGCATGCCCTTGTAGTCACTCTCGTCGTTCAGGTCGGCTATGCCGTCGATTTTCTTTTCATTTACAAGTTCGGCTATATCCTTTATAAGCTCGGCCTTGTTGACGTTATAGGGTATCTCGTGAACTATTATATTCTCGTGATTGGCATGAGGCTCAATATCAGCCTTGGCCCTTATCACTATGCGGCCGCGGCCGGTTTCGAAAGCGTCTTTAACACCGTTGTAGCCATATATGGTGCCTCCTGTCGGAAAGTCAGGCGCGGTAATATACTGCATCAACTCGGGAATAGTCAGCTCGGGATTGTCGATAAGCGCTATCGTAGCATTGATAGACTCGCTGAGGTTGTGAGGCGGCATATTGGTAGCCATACCTACCGCTATACCCGAGGTTCCGTTTACAAGAAGATTCGGTATACGCGTGGGCAATACCATCGGCTCCATTCTGGAGTTATCATAGTTGGGCTGAAAGTCCACCGTCTCCTTATCGATATCGCTAAGCATCTCTTCGCCTATGCGCTCAAGACGCACCTCGGTATAACGCATAGCCGCAGGGCCGTCACCGTCGACCGAACCGAAGTTACCGTGGCCGTCGACCAGCGTATAGCGCAATGCCCACGGCTGTGCCATACGCACGACAGTACCGTATATTGAAGAGTCGCCATGAGGGTGATACTTACCCATAACCTCTCCCACGCAGTTAGCTGATTTTTTATGGGGATGATCGGAAGTGTTGCCCATCTCGTTCATGCCGAAAAGCACTCTTCGCTGTACGGGCTTCAGACCGTCTCTCACATCAGGGAGAGCACGTGACACAATTACCGACATCGAGTAGTCGATGTAGGCCGATTTCATCTCGTTTTCGATATCAATTTTCAGAATTCTATCTTCTTCAAGCATATATATGACATTGTTTACATTCCGTGCAGAAAGCACGAAAAAATTCACACAAAGATAAAACTTTTTTATTAAAAAACGGGCAATTTTATCAGCCGTATTGTTTAAAATATGTTGAAGTACATTAAATATGCCGATTACTTTGTTTTTTGGCACAATTATTGTTACTATTGCCGTTCAAAAGTATATAATGTAGCTCTATGGACACTAATTTTTCTAACGAACTTAAGAAAGTGCTTGAACAAAGCCATACTGAAGCTGCACGTCACAACAGCAATGTGATAAGTGCCGAACATCTTCTGCTGGCTCTGTTGTCGCAGCCTGACAGCCATGCTTTCACTACACTTCGACAACTCCTTGACGACGACACTATGTACCGGTTACGCGATAATCTTGACAACAGCCTCTTTGTAAAGGACGGAAACGACCGCAATATAGCGGTAAGCGACCTTGCAAACCGCATAATAAAGCTCAGTGTACTCGAAGCAAGAATGCTGAAAAGCAACGTCGTAGACTCGGAGCACCTCCTGCTGGCCCTATTTCACAACAGCGAGGTGCAGGGGCTTGAGATAATGGAGCAATTCCGCAATTTAGGCATAACCTATGAGTCGATATACAAGCTGCTTGCCAATGTCACTGATACTCCCCAGATGGGAGCGTCGTTCAGCGATGATGAAGATGAAGAGGATGACGAGATGTTTCAGAAAGGCGACAATGAAAACCGGACAAGCAGCACGGCAAACGCTCCCAAGCGCGGCAATGACACCCCTGTGCTTGACAAGTTTGGCAACGACATGACACGGGCTGCCGAGGAGAACCGTCTTGACCCGGTGATAGGACGCGATGTCGAGATTGAGCGTCTGGCACAGATACTGAGCCGCCGCAAGAAAAACAATCCGGTACTTATCGGAGAGCCCGGCGTAGGCAAATCGGCCATTGTGGAAGGACTCGCGTTGCGTATAGTGCAACGGAAAGTATCGCGCATACTTTTCGGCAAACGCGTCATATCGCTTGACATGGCGTCGATAGTCGCCGGCACGAAGTATCGCGGACAGTTTGAGGAGCGAATAAAGGCCATACTCAACGAACTGTCAAAAAACAGAGACATAATACTCTTTATCGACGAGCTCCACACAATAGTTGGCGCAGGCAACGCCTCCGGCACAATGGACGCGGCCAATCTTCTCAAGCCGGCCCTTGCCCGCGGAGAGATACAGTGCATCGGTGCAACGACACTTGACGAGTACCGTAAAAACATCGAAAAAGACGGCGCTCTCGAACGCCGCTTCCAGAAAGTGATGGTCGAGCCTACATCGCCCGAAGAAACTCTAAGCATACTCAACAACATAAAAGACAAGTACGAAGAGCATCATAATGTAAACTATACCGACGATGCGCTTGAAGCCTGCGTCAAGCTGACCGACCGATACGTCAGCGACCGCAACTTCCCGGACAAGGCTATAGACGCCCTTGACGAGGCTGGCTCACGCGTTCACGTAACCAACATAGTGGTACCTAAGGAAATAGAGCATCTTGAAGAGCAGATAGCCGAGGCCAACGCCAACAAACTCAAAGCAGCCCAGTCGCAGAATTTCGAGAGTGCCGCATCGTTCCGCGATAAAGAACAGCAACTCAAGGCCCGGCTTGAGGACGCCAAGCGCAAATGGGAAGAATCGCTGAACCAGCATCGCGAGACTGTTGACGAAGAAAAGGTAGCCGAAGTAGTGGCCATGATGACGGGAGTGCCGGTACAACGTATAGCTCAGGCCGAAGGAATGAGACTGCGCGAGATGGGTCCGAAACTGAAAGAAGCCATAATAGGACAGGACCCGGCAATCGACAAGATTGTCAAAGCCATACAGCGTAACCGCGTAGGCCTCAAGGACCCAAACAAGCCGATCGGCACGTTCATGTTCCTCGGTCCTACCGGTGTGGGCAAGACGCATCTGGCCAAGAAACTGGCCGAATATCTCTTCGACTCGGCCGACACTCTGATACGGGTGGACATGAGCGAATATATGGAAAAATTCACGGTGTCGCGACTGGTGGGAGCTCCTCCCGGATATGTAGGCTATGAAGAGGGCGGACAACTGACCGAGAAGGTGCGCACACACCCCTACTCCGTTGTATTGCTTGATGAAATCGAAAAAGCACATCCCGATGTGTTCAACCTGCTGCTTCAGGTACTTGATGAAGGCCGGCTCACCGACAGCCTCGGACGTCGTGTAGACTTCAAAAACACAATCATCATAATGACCTCCAACATAGGAAGCCGTCAGCTCAAGGACTTCGGCTCGGGAGTGGGCTTCGCTACAAAACCCGTAGACAAGGAATATACCCACGGTGTTATCCAGAAAGCTCTCAACAAAGCTTTCTCTCCTGAATTTCTAAACCGAGTCGATGACATAGTGATGTTTGAGTCACTTGACAAAGATGCAATCTTCAAGATTATCGACATCGAACTTGCCGGCTTCTATAAACGCGTGGCCGGACTCGGATACAGGCTCACTATAACCGAGGAGGCCAAAAACTACATAGCCAACCGCGGATATGACACACAATTCGGAGCACGGCCTCTGAAACGTGCCATTCAGAAATATCTTGAGGATGAACTTGCCGAAATGATTATCAATGCGTCAGTCATGCCGGGCAACCTAATCTATGTCGACTATGACAAAGAGGCCGACAAGATTGTCACTGAAATACGCACGGAATAAACACAGTAAATGTCCTATCAGCAATAAAAGCGGCAGAGCGCCTCCACACTCTGCCGCTTTTTATTGTCTGTTTCACATATGCCATACACTATAGCATTTATTCTGAATTTCGCACATTACCGGTCAAGGCGCAAGCCTTACAACGAGTGTCTCGTGCGACTTTATGATTTTACCGTTCTTCTTCGCGGGAATCCATGGCGGCATTTTTTCTATTGCCGAAAGCACCTGCCTGTCCTGCGATGCGCTAAGACCTTTCAAAACACGCGCTCCGGTTATAGAACCGTTGACTTCCACAAAAAACTCCACCACAACATTTCCGGCGCGAACATTAGGTGCATCGCGCCATTTAAGCCTGTAAGCAAGATACTCGTCCATCTTGTTTTGTCCGCCGGGAAAACGGGCGGGAGTGTTTCCATCACCTCCTTGCAACTTTTCAGGATTCGAAAACATGACCGGAAGGATAAACGTGGAACGGACCGGGGCTCCGTCTGCAACAGCCGGCTCCCAACGCGGCATGCCACTTATAAGCCTTATAACTTCCGCATCCTGCATCGGAGTGAGATGCCGTTCAATCCATATGGAATCGATTATTCCGGTCTCTGCGACAATAAACCGGGCCACGACGCGGCCCTCCTCCCCGTCCTCAATCCATTCAAGATGCTCGGTAAGATATTCAGACAACGCTATCCTGCCGCCGGGAAACCGCGGAGGCCTCCTATCACCGCCATCGGCTATTGTGCCGCATCCGGCGGAAGGAACCGCTTTGAACCATACAGGCAACGTGACATAGGCCGCCACAACCTTGCCATCCTTTTCGCCGGGAGCAAACCCCGTCATGCTTCTTACAGCACGTATCACCTCATTGTCATGCACCGGAGTAAGCCCACGAAGTATCTCGACATCGCCCACACTGCCGTCGGTATTTACGACAAATCGCACGACCGACTTCCCGTTAACTGTATCGGCTTCAAGCGGGATAAAAATATTACGGCCAAGATACTCCATCATGGAGTTGTTTCCGCCCGGAAACAACGGAGGCTTGTCAGGAGCAAGAAATACGATATCTTCAGCTGCATACGACATCAGAGAGATAAACAGCCCCGCAATATATGCCACATGACGCATAATCCAGATAATGAATCAAGAGTGCAGTTCAAGGATGAAGCGGGCTCCGTGGATGTAGTCTACATCAAGCGACAGTTTACCGTTAAGCTTTATGGCCTTCAAAGAGCAGATGGGCAATCCAAGTCCGTCACCGTCAGTAAGATCACGCACTTCCGTAAAAGGCTTGAACAGGGTGCAGTGCTGCTCTTCCGGAATGCCGCAGCCGGTATCGGTGATAATAAACTGCTGTGTATGAGCACCGCGCTTTTTGTATTCAAGAGTTATCTTACCGCCGCCATCAGTGTGCATTGCCGCATTATAAAGCATGTGATACAATACGTTGCTGACCTCTTCGGTATTGAATTTGGCATTCATTTTAGGAGCATTCACACTCAAAGTCACCCCCTGCTTGACATAAGGCTTGATCTGCGACATGAGCTCCTCGCAAAAAGAAAGCACATTATTGTCCTGAAGGTCATAGTGCTCCGACAAAGTGCTTTCAAGATCAGAAAGCACCTGAATATGCTCGGAGAAAGAGCGGAGAGCCTGAACCGCCGGCAGTTTCTGGTCAAGAGTGTCAAGTGTCGGCTTCATCTGCTCCGAGATATTTCCGATAAACTGGGTCTTCAGTTCATTATGTTCGTTGGCTACAGCTATATTTTTCTTTAATTTGCGATTGCGCACCACATAACGCATCAATACAATAAAACCGAATACCAAAGCTCCGGCAAGTACGGCAAGCAGTATCGACAGAGTCACGATAATACCTGTCTTGACTTTTATGGATCCGTCTTTATCTTCAATTGTCTTAAGACTTTCATCATATTTACGCTTCATGACATTCAGTTCGTCCTGAGCTGTAAGCGCCCTTATCGAGTCAGACCAATGGTTATAGCGGTCATATGTACGTGCCACAAGACGCGCATTACCGTTGCGCGTAGCCATTTCAATCAGTTGACGGTAACAATCATTGGCCTTGCCATAGTCTTTCTCCTGCTGATAACGGTCTATAAGTTTATTTATGGCGGCATCACCCTGCGAATTAAGTCCGAATGTATAATAGTAATTGGCCTGTGAGTAGAGCAGGTCGGTATTCAATGACGGATTGGCCTTGGCAATCTCTTCCATTCGTGACAGATTTTCCTTTACCTTGGGAGCGTTTTTAAGCTTTATGTACATGTTGGCTCTCTCTTTTGCCGTCTTGTATCTCAACGCCGACATAGGCTTGCCCGAGGCACTTTCGCCTTCTGTAAGGCAGGTCTCAATACGACTGAGCAGGTCAAAAGCCTCTTTATAATAATTTTCTCTATGATACAACGCCGCCGCATTCACTCCGGCGTCTACAGCTTTTTCATAGTCATTCTTGGATGCGAAGGCATTGTAAGCCTGCAAAAACAGATAGCGGGCTTTTATATATTCCTTATTTTCAAGATTAGTCTGCGCCTGTTTAAACAGTTCATCTCCACGAGTTGACTGAGCAAACACTGACATACAGCACAATACGGTAAAAAGCAATAATACTATAGATTTTTTCATATATTAAATCATAAAATTTAATGACAAAGATAGGATTAAAAATTATATTTAAACCTATTTTAACCGCTAATTTGCACAGCACACAACATTTTCTCGGCAAAACCATGACATGCCATAAACGATAACGTAAATTTGTCACGTTGGTTAACGATTATTATGATAAAATGTCATGTTATCGAAATGGCATTTAATTTGTAAAGTGTTATTTCAGTATATATCTAAAAACAACCAAACAAAAAATATATTATGAGTACTCAAAAAGGAACTATCGGGGTAACTACCGAAAATATCTTCCCCGTTATTAAAAAATTTCTTTACAGTGATCATGAAATCTTTCTGCGCGAACTTGTAAGCAATGCCATCGACGCTACCAACAAGCTGAAGACCCTTTCGTCATTTGGCGAGTATAAGGGCGATCTCGGCGAAATGAACGTAAAAGTATCGGTAGACAAAGAGGCCGGTACACTTACCGTAAGCGACCACGGCATAGGCATGACAGCCGATGACATAGAGAAATACATAAACCAGATAGCATTTTCAGGTGCCGAAGAGTTTCTGGCTAAGTACAAGGACAAAGCCGATAATATAATCGGACACTTCGGACTCGGTTTCTATTCGGCATTCATGGTGGCCAAGAAGGTTGAGATACGTACCTTGTCATACAAAGACGGAGCACAGGCTGTAAACTGGATATGCGACGGTTCGCCAGAGTATGAGATGCAGCCTATAGAGAAAACCGAAAGAGGTACCGACATCATACTTTACATCGATGATGACAACAAGGAATTTCTTGAACAGGCGCGCATAGACACCCTTTTGAAGAAATATTGCCGCTTCTTGCCGGTGCCCGTGCTATCCGGAAAAGAGCAGGAATGGAAAGACGGCAAATATGTCGACACCGATAAAGATAAAGTGATAAACAACACGGAGCCTGCATGGACAAAGAAGCCGTCGGAACTGACCGATGACGACTACCTCGCATTTTACCGCGAGCTTTATCCCGGTCAGGATGACCCTCTGTTCTGGATACACCTCAACGTGGACTATCCATTCACCCTTACTGGCATATTGTATTTCCCGAAAATAAAAAACAATATCGACGTTACGCGCAACCGTATCCAGCTATATTGCAATCAGGTATTTGTCACCGACTCTGTCGAAGGCGTGGTGCCTGAATTCATGATGCTGATGCAAGGCGTGATAGATTCTCCCGACATACCGCTCAACGTATCGCGGTCATACCTGCAGAGCGACACGGCCGTAAAGAAAATATCGACTTATATAACCCGCAAGGTGGCCGACCGCCTCGAAGAGATATTCAAAAACAACCGCACCGAATACGAACAGAAATGGGACGACATAAAACTGTTCATCGAGTATGGCATGTTGACCGACGAGAAATTTTGCGAACGCGCTATGAAATTTGTCCTTGTCAAAGACACCGAAGGCAAATACTATACGCTTGACGAATACAAAACCCTTATCGAAGCGGAGCAGACCGACAAAGACAGCAATATAGTATACCTATACTCGACCGACACGGTAGCCCAATACAACTATATCAACGCCGCTACCGACAAAGGGTATAGTGTACTTGTCATGGACGGACAATTTGACAGTCACTTCATAGGATTGCTGGAACAGAAGCTTGAAAAATCGCACTTTGTTCGTGTAGACTCCGATGTAATCGATAACCTCATCCGCAAAGAAGACCGCAAAGCCGCCGACCTTACACCCGAGCAGCGCAATATACTTACCACGGTGTTTAAGTCGCAGGTACCCAAGGTTGAAAAGGCCGAATTCCTCGTCACGTTTGAAGCGCTCGCAGCCGATGCCGCTCCGCTTGTCATCACTCAGAACGAGTATATGCGACGCATGAAAGACATGGCAGCCATGCAACCCGGCATGTCATTCTACGGAGAGTTGCCTGACAGCTACAATCTTATCGTAAACACCGAGCATACTCTTATAAAGGAGATACGCGATGACGCCGACAAAACCATAGGTGACAAAGTAAAACCGATAAGTACAGAAATCGAGAAGAAAAATGCCGAAATCACAACTTTACGCGACTCGGCAAAAGACGGCAAAATGAGTGAAGAAGACAACGGAAAAGTTTCGGAACTTGAGAAAGAAGTAAGTACGCTGCGTGATGAGGAGACTAAACTCATAAGCGACTACGCGGCTGAACAAAGCAAGGTAAAACAGCTGCTTGACCTTGCACTTCTCGGCAACGGACTTCTCAAAGGTCAGGACCTCAGCAACTTTATAAAACGCTCAATCAGTATGCTCTGAAAAAACAGACCTTAGTATAAAAAATAACCGAGGACTTTAAAAGTCCTCGGTTATTTTTTATACTCGATAATTTAATTGGCAATTATCAGAAAGGAAGGTCGTCGCTGGCATCGCTTCCCAAGTCAGGCATAGGAGGCGGAGGTACGGCTCCGGGAAAATCCTGAGGTGCGGGAGCGCCGGCTACTACGGGAGTCGCAGCTTTCTCCACTTTCCATCCGCTGATTGATGTAAACCAACGTCCGTTAAACTCACGACTGTTTATGTCAAAACTAAGCACAATCTCATCGCCTACGCTCAACGGATATTGATCGGCCTTGGCACCGAAAAGGTCAAAGTGCACTTTACGGGGATATGACTCGTGAGTCTCCAGAACGTATTCGCGCTTTTTCCATTCGTTGCCGGCTTTGGACGTACCGGACTGTTCAGGCAATGCCAATATTATTTTTCCTGCAATTTCCATGTTTGTTAATATTTTGCGTTATATTTTGTCAAAGATAGGCAATCGTTGAGCGACAGCCAAATTTTACTCTAAAAATTTTTCAACACTTTCTATAGGCTTTTCATTATGCGGCATCGTTTTCGCTTCCGGACATGGCGGATTATCAACCAGATACTTGTACAGCTCCTTCACTCGCTTGTCATCACCAAGTATATGGGCCGCTCTGAAAAAACAGACTCCGTCCACACCTTTTACCGCCGTAGCTTTTTTCATAAGTTGTATGACATCGGATGCGGTCCATTTGCCCTCTACCATTTTATATGGCGCCAAACCCACTATCAGACTTTGGCCGTCGGCCACATCGACCCAAGTCGACAGATGGGCGGAAAAACCGAAATCCTCGCCCCAATACATCTGCGGTATTATGACATCATGGTGGCGTGAAGCTATCCACGCCCCGGGATCTTGCTGAAACGACTCGTAGGCCGTCGTATTTTTATAATCTTTCACATTCTTATATGTACCTATAGGGGCAGATCCGACAATAATGTCCCTGTCGATTTTCTTTACTGTCTTATAGAGTTCGGTCACAAAACGGTTTATATTGTCGCGTCGCCAGTCATTTTTATCAAGTTTATGAGGATTGTGGCGCCTAAAAGACCCACTGTCGGGAAAGTCATTGCCCGGATATCGGGTATAATCCAAATTTATGCCGTCGAAATCATACTTTTCAAGCAGCTCTTTATATAACTTTATCAGATATTTCCTGACTGACGGCAGCCCGGGATCAAGATAATATGCCCCTCGATATTTCACGCACATATCAGGGTGTTTGTATATGGCATGTCCCACATGGTTTTTACGGTATTTTGAAGCGGCCGCAGCAGTACCAAGCCTGTACGGCACCACCCAAGCATGACATTTCATGCCGCGCTTATGACACTCGTCAATAACAAAACCGCACACATCATAATCCAGACGCCGCGCACCGTCGCCTGTAAACTGCTCCATAGCCGGCTGTATCTTGGAGTCCCACACAACATCGCCGTTGGCCTGTACTTGAAACAGCACATAGTTGAAATGCGCTTTTTCAAGACGGTCAAGCATATTGACGAGCGCTTTCTTTCGTTCCTCAACCGTTGTGTTTTTTTCGGGCCAGTCAAGACCGGCGTTGGTAGTCAGCCATACACCCCTCACCTCCTGTGAAAGCAGATTGCAGTGAGCAAAAGCCGATAAAAGCATGAATATAAAGATGATACGATGCATATTATTGTTATCTCTGCATAAAAACCGTATGTTGGTATAAACTTTTATTAAATTTCATCATTAAATAATTGAGACTTTGTACTATTTTAAGTAATTTCGGTACGGCTAACAGAATTATTAATTATGAAACTTGGAAACGACTGGTGGACATCGCCCACCGAGAGCGAATCAGGACGTCTTGTCATGGTCACCGGACGCCGTGGTGTTGAAAAAGCGCGCGAGTCGGGTAAATACAATATTCGCGTTGAAATCACATGGAAATATTCCGGAAATTCCGCCGGTATGCCCGACGACCCGACATCCACACTGATGGAAGCGGTTCAGAATGCAATGACCGATGTATTCGACAAAGACCCGGTAGCTATACTTACCGGCATATATACAGGCGACAACGAGCGCAACTGGATATTCTACTGCACGTCGGTGCATATATTTGAAAAGAAGATCAACTTGGCCTTGGCTACGTTTGATCTTCTCCCGATAAGCATTTACACTGAAAATGATCCGCAATGGCTCGAGTATGACGAAATGCGCGAAGCATCGGAAATAACTCCAAGCGACGACTGACCATATGGGTGCACCTTGGATGTGGCTGCTTTTCTCTATAGCATTTGGAGCAATCAGCGGCCCGATATACTCTTATGCCGACAACCGCAGGCTCAGACACCGTCGTCTCTCTCCCACCGCTTTACGGCGCAAGATACTTTTAAGCTCGATAATCTACGCTACGGCAGGATTCATCGGCATATGTATCTGCGCCATAATTTTCAAGTGGTTTTAGTCGTTATACGTATCCGCGTATAATGCCTCGCTTGGCATTGCGGGCAAACAGTATTATCTCGTCACGCTCTTTAGTTGCGGGAAGTTCGGCCTCTATTCGCTCTATGGCATCAGTAACGTTAAGACCGGAAAGATACAGATAACGGTATATCTCCTGTATCTCACGTATCTGCTCGTTGCTGAAATTACGGCGACGAAGACCTATTGAGTTGATGCCGGCATAAGCGATAGGATCACGGGCGGCCTTGACATAAGGAGGTATATCCTTGTTTACAAGCGCGCCGCCTTGTATCATGACATGAGAGCCGATATGACAGAACTGGTGTACCAATGTACCGCCTCCGATAACGGCAAAGTTATCCACAACTACCTCACCGGCGAGCTGAGTGGCATTTGACATTATGACATTGTCGCCTACTATACAGTCATGAGCCACATGGCAATAAGCCATGATAAGGCAGTTGTTGCCCACTACTGTTTTATCGCGGGCAGCCGTACCGCGGTTTATTGTCACACATTCACGTATTGTAGTATTGTCACCTATTATGGCAAGAGTGTCCTCGCCACGGAACTTCAGGTCCTGAGGAATGGCGCCAATGACAGCTCCGGGAAAAATGACACAATTTTTACCGATACGGGCTCCTTCCATAATTGTCACATTACTTCCGATGCGTGTGCCTTCGCCAATCTCTACGTTCTGATCAATTGTAACAAACGGATCAATAACCACGTTGGAGGCTATTTTGGCAGCAGGATGTACATATGCTAAAGGTTGCTTCATTTATTTGGGATTTGATTTACTTGTTTTTTACTATCTGTGCCATGAACTCGCACTCGGTCACTATTTTCTCGCCAACGAAAGCATAGCCTTTCATGACGGCACATCCGCGACGCAATGGAGTGGAGAATGATACATGGAATATCAACGTATCGCCCGGCACAACCTTGTTGCGGAACTTCACGTTGTCTATCTTCATAAAATAGGTCGAATACTTTTCCGGATCGTCGACAGTACTCAATACGAGCAAGCCTCCGGTCTGCGCCATAGCCTCTACCTGAAGCACACCGGGCATAACGGGTTCCTGCGGGAAGTGCCCGAGGAAGTAAGGCTCATTGCCAGTTACGTTTTTAACACCTACTATGTAATTGTCACCCTTTTCTATAACCTTGTCGACCAAAAGGAAAGGATAACGATGAGGGAGAAGTTCACGTATACGGTTGACATCCATTACGGGATCAGCCGACGGATTGTAGACCGGAGCCTGTATCTCCTGACGTTTTATCTCCTTGCGTATTTTCTTTGAAAAAGTCGTATTAATCGAGTGTCCGGGACGGGTGGCTATGACTTTACCCTTCAAAGGACGTCCGATAAGCGCTATATCACCGAGCACATCAAGCAGTTTATGACGCGCAGGCTCATTTTCAGCAAATAGGGGGAAATTGTTTATATAACCGAGTTCCGACACATTCTTGTGGGGCACATTCATAAGGTCGGCAAGACGGTCAAGATCGCTCTGTTCCATAGGCTTGTCATAGATGACAATAGCATTGTCAAGGTCACCGCCCTTTATAAGATTGCCCTTTACAAGGGGCTCGATCTCACGTACAAATACAAATGTACGGCTCGCGCCTATCTCACGGGAGAAGTCATCAAGACGGTCAAGCGACGCGAACTGATTGGTAAGTACCGGTGAGTCAAAAGCCACCATGGTATCGATGCTGAAATCATCGTCGGGCAGCACTACGATTGACGAACCGGTAGTGTCGTCGCGCACCTCGATTTTCTGCTTCACCACATAGTAGTCTTTTTCAGCATCCTGCTCAACGACTCCTGTCGACAGGATCTTTTCACAGTATTCCTTGGCGCTTCCGTCAAGTATAGGAAGCTCGGGAGCATTGACTTTTATGAGACAGTTATCTATACCGGCGGCATACAATGCGGCGAGCGCATGCTCGATCGTACTGACCTTAAGATCGCCACGACTAATCACGGTACCGCGGTTTGTTGCGGTCACATATTCGGCAAGCGCATCTATTTCAGGCTCACCTTCGAGATCCATACGCTTGAACTTATAACCGTGATTTTCGGTAGCCGGACAAAACTCTGCATCTATCACAAGGCCAGTATGCAGCCCCTTACCATGCACCTTAAACGGTTCTTTTAGAGTACGCTGTTTCATATCTTATATCTTTATTTCTGATTATCGAGTTTCTTTTCAAGCTCAGCCACACGACGGTAAAGCTCTGTAAGATTCTTTACATTCACAACCTGACGGGCAAAATCTTTGGCTTCGACCGCCGGATATCCCATTATGCGCGAACCTGACTCCACGTCACGGGGAAGTCCAGACTGAGCACCTATCATCACATTGTCGCCAACATGTATATGTCCGGCAAATCCTACCTGACCGCCGACCATACAGTTTGCACCGACCTTTGTCGAGCCTGCCACGCCTACCTGTGAGGCCATTACGGTATTTTCGCCTATTTCACAATTGTGAGCCACCTGTATAAGATTGTCGAGCTTAACACCTTTACGGATGCGGGTACATCCCATAGTAGCCCTGTCAACGGTGGTATTGGCTCCAATCTCGACATTATCTTCCAAGATCACAATACCTATCTGCGGTATCTTGTTGTAAGAGCCATTTGCCGGAGCAAACCCAAAACCGTCGGCTCCTATCACCACGCCCGCATGCAGCGTACACCCCGCTCCTATTTTGCATCCGTGATATATTTTGACTCCCGGATACAGAATGGTATTGTCACCTATCTCAACTCCGTCGCCCACATAAACCTGCGGATATATTTTCACGTTCTTACCGAGTGTGACACCTTTGCCGATATAAGCAAATGCTCCTACATAAACATCATCCGGCACAACAACTCCATCCGATATGTAAGCAGGCTGCTCTACTCCCACAGGATTGGGAGCCGACATTTTGCTTACCATGTCAAGCAGGCTTGCGACCGTGGAATAAGGATCGGCTACCCTTATGAGGGTGGCTTTTACAGGATGTTCAGCGACAAATTCATTGCCTACAAGTACTATCGAGCTTGCGGTATCATAGATAAAATGAGTGTATTTCGGGTTGGCAAGAAACGAAATAGCCCCGGGTTGGCCCTCTTCGATTTTGGCGAAAGTACTGACTTTAACATCGCCGTCACCTTCGACTGTACCGTTTACAAGGGCTGCTATCTGTATTGCGGAAAACTCCATTGCAATCGTTTAATTGTTAAAATAGTTTTATTTAATGTGCAAAGTTGCGCAAAATTTTTCAAAACAGCGGCATATTTAGACCAAAATTTATCCCCCGATTGGCGATTCAGCCCAGAATTAAGGTAATTTTGTAGAATCAGGCTTATCTTTTGTTCCGTTTAGATAAAAAGTCACTATCTTTGTTATAATATCAAAGTACGGAATATGCAATCCATAACGAAATACTTCAATCTCAGCGAAAGGCAAAAAGAGCAATTCGAAACGCTCGGCACTCTTTATCCGGAATGGAACGAGAAGATAAATGTCATATCGCGTAAAGATATCGATAACCTTTACGTAAACCACATACTGCACTCTCTGTCCATAGCCAAATTCATAAATCCTGTCGACGGAACACGAATACTCGACATGGGTACAGGAGGAGGTTTTCCCGGAATACCGCTTGCTGTTATGTTTCCAAAATGCCACTTCCACCTTATTGACCGCATAGGCAAGAAAATTAATGTGGCCAGAAATATAGCCGACAGCATAAAGCTCGATAATGTCACATTTCAGCACGGCGATATAGCCGAGTGCCGCGACAAGTACGATTTTGTGGTCAGCAGAGCCGTAATGAGACTTGACGGACTGCTGCCGCTAATAAAAGCGAATATCGACAAAGTACAGCGAAACGGCTACCCCAACGGCCTTATATGCCTCAAAGGAGGCGACCTGAACGACGAAACGAAGAGTATCCAGAACCCCGTTATAGTAGAAGATATAAATCGTTGGTTTGATGAACCGTTTTTTGACACAAAGAAACTCGTATATGTACAAATGTGATTAAAATACTGGAAATCATGCTGAAAATAAAGACATTTACATTCAATATGTTTGGGGTAAACACCTATCTCATATGGAACCCCGACACACGCGAAGCGGCCGTAATCGACCCGGGCATGATAAACGAAGACGAAGAGCTACAACTCGACAACTTCATAGAGGCTCACCGGCTCAAACTCATGCACTTAATAAACACCCACATGCATGTAGACCATATATTCGGCGACTTATATGTAAAAAACAAATATGGTCTTGAAGTTACGGCCTGCGAAGATGATGCCTTTCTCGGAGAACGGGCGGCAACCCAATGCCGCATGTTCGGTCTTCCCGACAACATGGCTGTAATAGAAATTGACCGCCGGCTCAGCCACGGCGACACAATAGACATATGCGGCGAGAATGTGGAAGTGCTTGGAGTACCGGGCCACTCACCCGGCAGCATCGTATTGTATTTCCCCAGATCCAAGTGGGCTATCACCGGCGATGTACTATTTCGCGGAAGCATAGGACGCACCGACCTTGTAGGAGGCAATCACCAGTTGCTCATAGACGGCATACGCAACAAAGTTTTCAGACTTCCCGAGAATGTAACCGTATATCCGGGACACGGGCTGCCGACCGACATAGGCTACGAACAGCGTTACAATCCATTTATATAATAATCAATTCGGTTAATTTCACACACTATTTTTGACTTTTTGTTGCATATTTAAAAGATTTGCTCTACATTTGTAGCGTAAAACAGAACCAAACAGATATGACTCGATTTTATGCATATTATTTTTCTTACTTTTATTTCGCAAGGAATTAAAGCGGGCAGATATGTATACATGACATCGACGATATAATAAAACGTATTTTTAAAGTCCCGCTCCTAACATTTAGGTCGGGACTTTAATTTTATAACCCAACTAAACTCACGCAATGAAAAAGCGCGTAACAATCCAAGGTGTGGCCGGCTGTTACCATGATGCCGCCGCCCGTAAATATTTCGCAGACGAAGATATCGACACGATACCTTGCGAATCGTTTCACGATATGTTCGAGACATTGTCTGACGACGCCTCGCTACTCGGCATTCTGGCTATAGAAAATACCATAGCGGGCTCTTTGCTGCAAAATCATGAACTCCTGCGCAAAAGCCACATGCAGATTGTGGGCGAATACAAGATGCGCATATCACACACTCTTGCGGCTCTTCCGGGACAAACTATCGACGAGCTTACCGAAGTCAACTCTCATCCGATGGCCCTAAGGCAATGCGAACAGTTTTTACACCGTCATCCCAATTTAAAAATGATAGAAGCGTTTGACACGGCCGGCAGCGCGAAAGAGATTGCGGAAAAAAAACTTATGGGACATGCAGCAGTATGCGGCGAATATGCAGCCGAACTGTACGGACTGAATGTGTTGCAGCGCGAAATAGAAACCAACAGGCGCAACTATACGCGTTTTCTCATTATCACCGACCCTCTGATGGCCGCAGAAATGGCCCCTCCAGAAACCGATATCAACAAAGCGTCGATAGTATTTACCACTCCACACACTCAGGGAGCATTGTCGAAGGTGCTTACAATTTTCTCCTTCTACGACATAAATCTCTCAAAAATACAGTCAATGCCCATAGTAGGGCGAGAGTGGGAATATCGTTTTTATGCCGACCTTACTTTTGACAGCTACGCGCGTTACCGCCAGTCCATAGAAGCCGTACGCCCATTAATCAACGACCTCCGCATACTTGGAGAATATACCGAATGTAAAAATGAAATCTGACATCAAAATAATTCCGGCCGACAGAGTATCGGAAATTCAGGAGTATTACTTTTCCCGCAAACTGCGTGAGGTTGCAAAAATGAACGCCGAAGGCGCCGACGTAATATCGCTCGGAATAGGCGGCCCCGACCTGCCCCCCCACTCCGAGGTCATCGACACCCTTGCCGAAGAGACCCGGAAACCCGGCAATCACAGTTACCAACCATATGTAGGCATACCCGAGCTACGCAAAGCCATGGCTGACTGGTATGCAAGATGGTACGGCGTAGATCTTGATCCGACAACCGAGGTGCAGCCGCTCATAGGCTCCAAGGAGGGCATACTGCATGTATCGCTCGCATTCCTGAACCCGGGCGACGGAGTACTTGTACCGAATCCCGGATACCCGACCTACTCTTCCGTAAGCCGACTGGCTCAGGCCACAATATACAACTACGACCTAACGGAAGAAAAAGGATGGCTGCCAGACTTCGACGCACTCGAGAAACTGCCTCTCGACAAAATAAAACTCATGTGGATCAACTATCCGCACATGCCTACAGGCACTCCGGCCACCCTCGAACTTTTTGAAAAGATAGTAGCATTCGGCAAGAAGCACAATATAGTCATAGCACACGACAATCCGTATAGCTTCATCCTTAACGACAAGCCGCTCAGTCTTCTTCAGACCAAAGGAGCCAAAGACATAGCCATAGAGATGAACTCAATGAGCAAGTCACACAACATGGCCGGTTGGCGCGTAGGCATGCTTGCCTCCAATCCTACATTTATAAACTGGATACTTAAGGTCAAATCAAATATTGACTCCGGACAATTCAAGCCCCTTATGCTTGCGGCGGTAAAAGGTTTTGAAGCAGGACAGGATTGGTATGACGGTATCAACGCCACATACTCGGGGCGCCGGAAAGTAGCTGAAAAAATAATGACAGCGCTGCAGTGCACCTACGACCCGGCTCAGAAAGGACTGTTTCTGTGGGGACGTATTCCCGACAGCGAACCTTCAAGCGAATCCCTTGCCGACAAAGTGCTGTATGACGCACACGTATTTATCACTCCGGGCTTCATATTCGGCAGCAACGGCGACCGATATATACGCATATCGTTATGCGCCAACGAACAAAATATGCTGCGGGCTCTTGACCGTATTAACGAAATGAATAAAAACCATTAATCATAGACTGACATGAACGAATTAAAACCTCTCCTGAAAGATGAGACCGAAAAACTCCAACCCATCATAATAGCCGGCCCGTGCAGCGCCGAAACAGAAGAACAGGTAATGGCCACCGCCCGCGAACTCGCTAAAAACGGGGTGAAAATATTTCGCGCCGGCATATGGAAACCCCGCACCAAACCCGGAGGCTTCGAGGGTATCGGCGTAGAAGGTCTACAATGGCTCAAACATGTAAAAGAGGAGACCGGAATGCTTACCTCGACAGAAGTGGCTACAAAACAGCACGTGGAAGCCGCTCTTGAAGCAGGAGTAGACATTTTATGGATTGGAGCCCGCACATCGGCCAACCCGTTTGCCATGCAGGAAATAGCCGACGCACTCAAAGCATCGGGAGTAGACATACCGGTGCTTGTAAAAAATCCGGTGAATCCTGATCTCGAATTATGGATCGGAGCTCTACAGCGTCTATACAATGCCGGCATAAATCGTCTCGGAGCCATCCACCGAGGCTTCAGCTCCTATGGCAAGCACCTGTACCGTAACCTGCCGCAGTGGCACATACCTATAGAACTGCGCCGCCGTTTTCCCGACTTGCCATTGCTCTGCGACCCGAGCCACATCGGAGGCAAACGCGAATTAGTAGCGCCGCTATCACAACAAGCTCTTGACATGGGCTTTGACGGACTCATCATCGAAAGCCATTGCGACCCGGACTGCGCATGGAGCGACAAAGCCCAGCAAGTAACACCCGACGTACTCAACTTTATTCTAAACACCCTTGTGCTACGCGACTCTACCGTAACAACCGAAAGCCTCACCCTGCTCCGTCAACAGATTGATGAACTCGACAACGAGCTTCTTGAAGTACTCAACAAGCGTATGAGAATATCGCGCGAGATTGGCCAATACAAAAAAGAGCACAGGATGCCTGTACTGCAGATAGGCCGTCATGACGAGATAATGCAGTCACGCGCCAAACTTGCGGAAGATATGGGAATGAGCGGCGATTTTATGCGCTCGGTGCTGGCTGCAATACACGAGGAGTCGGTACGTCAGCAAATTGAGATATTTAACGACCGCACTCATTAAATATATACTGCATTATGAAAATTCTTATTATCGGAGCGGGAAAGATGGGCTCGTTTTTCTGCGACCTGCTTTCCCAGAACCATGATGTGGCTATATACGACACCGAACCACGGCGACTTTTGTTCACGTTTATGTGCCGACGCTTCAGTGACCTGTCGGAAGTTGACAGTTTCGCCCCCGACATGGTCATAAACGCAGCTACAGTAAAGTATACACTCGACGCATTCAAAGCGGTAATGCCGCATCTGTCCGAAAGATGTATTTTAAGCGACATCGCTTCGGTAAAAACCGGCTTGCCGGAGTTTTATGCCTCATGCGGCCATCCTTTTGTATCGACCCATCCTATGTTCGGTCCCACATTTGCCTCGTTGAGCAATCTGAGCAATGAAAACGCCATAATCATCGCCGAAAGCGACCATCTGGGCAAAGTATTTTTCAAGGATCTCTATTCAGGACTGGGTCTTCACATCGAGGAATACACTTTTAAAAAGCACGACGAAACAATCGCCTACTCTCTATCAGTACCGTTCGCGTCCACTCTTGTCTTTGCCGGCTGCATGAAACATCAGGATGCCCCGGGCACCACATTCAAGCGCCACAAGGCCATAGCCGACGGACTTATGAGTGAAGACGATTACCTACTCAGTGAGATACTGTTTAATCCACATACCTCAGGGCAGCTTACCAAGATACAGCAAAAGCTTGCCGAGCTGCAACAAATAGTCGAAGAGCACGACAACGAGGCCATGCAGAATTACCTTGACTTGGTAAGACAAAATCTGAAATAACGGCATTTGCAGTAACCGACGTATTATGACAAAAAACATTTATTGTGACATATCCTGACAGCTTCGAAAATAAAATAGGTTTTACAGCACTTCGTTCATCAATCAATGAGCGTTGTCTATCCTCGATAGGAAAAGAATTTTGCGAAAGCATGTCATTTTCCAATGACTACGATGTTGTTAAAAACAAGCTGGAGGCTACCGGCGAGATGCTCTCGATCATAACTTCGGGAGAAGCGTTTCCTCTTGAAGGCATACACGATATTAATACTTTATTAGGAAGCATAAAAGTACCGGGCACCTTTATCGGCGCATCGGACCTGCTCACGGTCAGACGCACACTTACCACAATAAATGACATTGTAGCCTATTTTAATTCCAAACGGCATGAAGAAGGTTCGGAGTATCCGGTGCTTGATGAAAAGGCATCCATGCTTACTCCTTTTCCCGAAGTAACAAAACTTATAGACCGCATAATCGACCGTTTCGGAAACGTAAAAGACAGCGCTTCGGCGGAGCTGGCTGACATACGTTCACGCATAAACTCTACATCAGGGGCCATAAACACCATCATGAGAAGAGTACTCGCGCGAGCGGCTCAAGCAGGCTATATAGACACCGACACAACTCCGTCGGTACGCGACGGACGTCTGGTGATACCTGTACCTCCGATGAACAAACGACGCATCAACGGCATCGTACATGACGAGTCGGCATCAGGCAAAACAGTATACATCGAACCGGCAGAAATAGTCGAGGCCAATAACAGGATACGCGAACTACAGCTTGAGGAGCGCCGCGAAACGGTCAGGATACTAACGGCATTTGCCGACGATATAAGACCACACATAGAACCGATACTGGCCGGTATGGACATAGTCGGAGAACTTGATTTCATTCACGCCAAAGCGCTTTTCGCCAATGACATAGGAGCGCATCTCCCGATTCTGGGCCAAGACGTAGAGATGGAGTGGTATCATGCCGTACACCCCGTGCTATTGCTTTCGCTAAGACGCCAAAACAAAGAAATCATACCACTTGATATAACTCTCGACCGACATGCACGCATACTTATTATCTCCGGACCGAACGCCGGAGGAAAGTCAGTATGCCTTAAAACAGTAGGTATCGTACAGTACATGACACAATGCGGCATGTTGCCGCCGCTATACGAGAACTCCCATATGGGTGTTTTCGACGATATTTTCGTCGACATAGGCGATGACCAGTCCATAGAGGATGACCTGAGTACCTACAGCTCACATCTGCGCAATATGAAATACTTTCTGGCCAACGGCCGAAATACGTCGCTCGTACTCATCGACGAATTTGGCAGCGGCACCGAACCGCAGATAGGAGGAGCCATTGCCCAAGCAATACTCAAACAGTTCAATGACCGCGGCATGTGGGGAGTAATCACAACCCACTTCCAGAACCTCAAACATTATGCAGAAGATACCGAGGGGCTCATAAACGGCTCAATGCTTTATGACCGGCACCTGATGCAGCCCACGTTCAGGCTGTCAATAGGAAATCCCGGTAGCTCGTTTGCAGTCGAGATAGCCCGTAAAATCGGTCTGCCTGAATATATAATATCGGAAGCGGAGGCTATAGTGGGAAGCGACTACATAAACATGGACAAGTACCTTCTTGATATCGCCCGTGACAAACGCTACTGGGAAAACAAGCGCATAGCCATAAGACAGAAAGAGAAAAAGCTGGAAAATCAACTTAGCCGTTATGAGGACGAAGCGGAACAGCTCCGAGAAAAACGTCGAGAAATATTAAACGACGCCAAAGAAGAGGCGCGAAAAATCCTTGAAGGCAGCAATGCTTCGATCGAACGCACAATACATGAAATAAAACTTGCGCAAGCTGACAAGACCAAAACACAGGAAGCCCGCAAAAGGCTCCAGACTGAAAAGGATGCGTTAGCACAAGGAGAGATCGGTGACCATCCGTTGCTAAAAAAAGCGCCGAAAAAGAAACGCCAATCCAAGCCGGCAAACGATATAGCTACAGCACGGCCGCTTAATGTAAACGACAATGTCAGACTTGACGGCCAAGGCACTGTAGGCAAGATACTTGAAATAAACGGTAAAAACGCTACCGTGGCATTCGGTATGATAAAGACCACCGTAAAACTTGATCGGCTTAAAGCCACTATAGCACAGGCACAATCAGGAGCCGGTCCGACTACTGTGGTGGGAGGAGCTGTATCGGACGCCCAACGTCGCAAACAGCTTGACTTCAAACAGGAGATTGACTTGCGAGGAATGAGAGTTGATGAAGCGGTGCAAGCACTCACCTATTATATAGATGATGCAATACGTTTCAATGCGGGAACAATAAGGATACTCCACGGCACAGGCACGGGAGCTCTCCGCCAATATCTGCGTCAATATCTTGACACTATCGATGGCATCAAGTCATATCGTGACGAACACGTACAGTTTGGCGGCGCAGGCATAACCGTAGTCGAATTAAAATAGATTATCAGCATACACAAAATAAAACAGAAGTCAGGCAGAAACCATGTATATTCTGCCTGACTTCTATTTTATTTTGTCAACGATTGTCAGTCCTTATTAACCGGAACCGTCTGCGGTAGCTCAAGCGAAGGCTTTATGCCGTCGCGTTCGAGAAGCGCATCGATAGTAGGCTCCTGACCGCGGAAACGTTTGTATAAGGTCATCGGATGCTCGGTGCCTCCGCGAGTAAGTATATTCTTACGGAATGAATCGGCCGTCTTGCGGTCAAACAGACCATTTTTCAAAAATACCGAAAAAGCATCGGCATCAAGAACCTCCGCCCATTTGTAACTATAGTATCCCGCGGCATAACCGCCCGAAAAAATGTGGCTGAACTGGGGCGAGAATGAGCAACCGTCAACTTCGGCAAACATGGCTACAGGTTCATTGGCCTTACGCTCAAGTTCCGCAGGGTCATCGACCTTTTCCGTAACAGAATGCCATGCCATATCGGTAAGTCCGAACCCGAGCTGACGCAGACATGCATAACCGGCGCCAAACTGCGAAGTCGCCACAATCTTGTCAACAAGCCGCTGCGGTATAGGCTCGCCGGTCTGATAATGCTTTGCGAAACCGTCAAGAAACTCTTTCCGGGTAAGATAATTCTCATTAAACTGCGACGGCAGTTCTACAAAGTCGCGATACACAGCCGTGCCCGACAATGAAGCATACTTGGTATCGGCAAGGAGTCCATGCAACGCGTGACCAAATTCATGAAGGAAAGTCTCTACCTCATAAGGTGTCAACAATGAAGGTTTGGAGCCTGTGGGCTTTGTAAAATTCATCACTATCGAAACATGAGGCCGCACACTGTCGCCCGAAGCAGAAATGCACTCATCGCGGAAACCAGTCATCCATGCACCCGGGCGCTTGCTGTCACGCGGGAAAAAGTCGGCATATATTATACCTATATATTTACCGTTATCATCTTTTACCTCATAAGCCTTGACATCGGGATGATATACTTTTATATCCGGATTATATGTAAACGACAGGCCATACAGTTTGGTAGCGAGTCCGAACACACCGTCAATGACATTGTTCAGTTCAAAATAAGGCCGCAGCTCCTCCTCGTCATAATTGTACTTGCGCTCTTTCAGCTTATTGGAATAATAACTGTAGTCCCATGCCTGAAGCTTCACAGGATGTCCCTCGATAGCCTCCGCACACTCCTCTATCTCGGCAAACTCCTTCAGCTGAGCCGGGCGGTAAGCTTCGGTAAGCTGCGTGAGCAGTTTATTGACATTATCGGGTGTCTCGGCCATCGTCTTTTCAAGAGCATACTCGGCATAAGTGGACTTGCCGAACAGATTGGCGATACGGCGGCGTGTATCGGCGATATCCGACATTATGTCAATATTGGAGTATTCCCCTTTTGTATTGCGGCTGTTGTAAAGCCGATAAAATTTCTCTCTCAGGTCACGTCGGTCACTGTACTTCATGAACGCCATATAGTCAGGCTGCGCCAAAGTAAACAGATACATGCCCTCCTTGCCTTTCTCCTTTGCGGCAAGAGCGGCTGCTTCTACAGAACTTTCAGGAAGACCAGACAGGTCATCGGCCTCAAGCCATATCTCGTAAGTGTTCAGCTCTTTCAGTACATTCTGCCCGAACTTGGTAGTCAAGTCAGACAAGTGCGACGACAGCTCCCTGTACTTATCGCGCTGCTCCCCTTCAAGTTTGGCTCCGTTTCGGGCAAATGAATCGTAAGTGCGCTCCAGAAGCATAGCATCCTCAGGCAACAAGTCAAGTCTGTCACGGTCATCGTAAACAGCTTTCACCCTTTTCCACAGCTCCCCGTTAAGCGAGATGCCGGTAGAGTGTTGCGACAGTTTTCCTGATACTCTCAGCGAAATATCCATCAGTTCGTCATCGCTCATAGCCGAAAGCAACGGATAAAACACGTTAAGCACACGGTTAAGATCAGCACCGGTGCGTTCAAGAGCCACAATCGTGTTTTCAAAAGTGGGCTCCGCGCTCTGCGTCACGATAGCATCAATCTCTTGATTCTGTATCTTCATGCCGCGATCTATCGCTTCCTCATAATATTTATTTGATATGCGGTCAAAAGGCACGGTATTATGAATACCGTCATACTCATGGAAAAACGGGTTGTCGGACGATGCCGCGGATTGTTGCGCTTGTGTCATAACTGCAAATAGAGTCAGAAAGGCGGTTAAAGCTTTTCTCATATATTAAATAATAAAGTTAATAATGGACAAATATACTATAAATATTCGACAATCGGCCTTATTTTACAGTCAATCGCGCGAATAAAGCAATGCGTCCACTACCAGCGGAAGCAGTGCGGGAGCCACACCTGCGTCGGTCAGATAATGCTCATCTTCCTTGAAGCGGCTTATAAACTTCTCGGCATCGCCGTTATCGTTGTCTATCGACAGATTATAGTAGTTTATCGCCTCCTTAATATCGCCTGTCACAAGATTAAGATGCCCCATATTGAGATAATCATTGGCCGACGGCGCATCGCCAAGGACTTTCTCATAATACACTCGGCTCCGTTCATACTCTCCTGCGACAAAAGACGCCCAAGCGACAGGACGCCATGCGCGTGTAGACTTGTTATCAAGAAACTCCACTTTATAATAGTAGTTCAACGCCTCTTTTACCTGCCCAAGTTCAAGCAGGCAGTGTCCTATGCTTAAGGCAGTGTTGAGATCATCAGGCTTCTTAACTTCTATACGACGATAATATTGCAGGGCCTGTTCACGCCGGTCAAGCATTCTGTTGCATGCGGCAAGACGGCGCAATGTCCAAAGGCTGTCGGCATTTAACAACTCGGCCTGTTCGTAATATTCCAGCGCATTGGCGATATCGCCTTTCTGCTGCATACAATAACCCATTTTCTGAAACAGCTGCGCATCGGGCGGCATCTTGTCGGCAAGCATCCGGAATACATGAAACGCATCGTCATAATATCCTCTTTTGAAATAAAACTCGCTGACAACAGACAAGGTCTCAAGGTCGGTTAAATCGGGGACAAGCTGTGGCAACTGAAGAAGATTCAACGGACGGCTGAACGGGTCGTTAAAATCGCCTTTACGCCGAAACAGTTTAAAGAATCGATAGACTCCCTGCACATATTTATTGACCAAGTTGTTTTTTTCTTCAGAAACCGTACCGAGACCAGCATTACGCAGTTCAAGCTCATTAATATTCTGGGCACCAAACTGCGACAGCATCATCTTTTTCTGCATAGCCGGCACAGAGGACAGAGCAAATACGAACGAAAACTTATCGCCGTCACACAAAAAAGGCGAGGCCTGTATGATACCGCCGACAGCCGCCAACTCGCTTCCGAGAGCACCGGTCACTGCAGTATGTTCAATATTGAACGGCATAAACCAGTTGGCCACTTCCGAAAAAAAAGGGAATCCTTTCAGACTGGAGAATGTAGACATGAAAACATCACCCCCATCTTCCTGCATTTTTGACAATTCCTTTATCTTATCGGTAATGCCCGACCGGTCAAGCAGTTCCTGCCATTCGGGGTTTTCTTCCATATCGACTATATCGGGCATCGACGTGATGTCGCGCATGCGTTTGGCAATATCAGGACGCAATTTCATCATTTCAGGAATCAGTTCATCCATCATTTTACGGTTTATACGCTCGGTATCGCGTGTCCTGATAAACTGTAAAAACACAGTCTTTACATCCTCATGCCATGATGTGACATCACGGAGCACCTCTATTCGTTGCGACACCTTGATGCCGGTAATACGATTGCGGTTGACAAACATGGCCAACAAAGCTCCACATAATGCAATAAGCGATATGCGGCTACTGCCGGCCAACTGATAAAAGTCGAACAGCATTAAAAGACGACGTTCGTCATAATAATGTGTAAGACCGAGCATAAGAGCGGACACAAGCATTTCCCGGAAATAATCGGGCACCTCCTCCGCTTCAAACAGCATCTTGACAGCGTTTTCTTCATCAGACGAAAACGGATAAGCAATCCATACCTGATTGAAAACCCTGCGCTCAAGCATCTCAAGTTCAGTGCGCGCACGGGATGCAGGGCTGTTTTCTGCACCGGTGACAAGATTGTATATCGACATCTCCGACAAAAGACTTCTGTACCTCTCGGCAAGCACGGGCAAATTACCGTCAGACTGCATAGCCTCATACCTAAGCGTACTGAAGTAGACCGAGGATGACAACGGCTTTGTCATATCCCTCGATATACGGTCGGTCATATCATATATACCACGTACAATCGATGCGTATATGTCAGACCGTCCGGGATCATCCACACCCTGTGTGGCATAACGGAGCATCATCGAATAGGATTGCTCCAGACGGTCAATCTCGTCAGTCAAACGCCAGTCGCCCAAACGAGCGCTGTAAGAGCGCAATTGCTGAAAGGCGTCGCGAAGACGATTACGTGACACATATGATTCTATTTTGGCGGGAATGTTTTCCGCAGAGGCATGCTTCATCTTATATTTTTTGACAATTATAACAAACTATAGAGCAAAACATATGCCAAACTAAGTATAAAAAATATAAAGGCATAAAAAAAGTCTCCGCCCTGTATGGGGCGGAGACCAAGGGTCTATTTAGGAGTTTCCTGAAAATTAGTCTTGAGAGAAGATTACGATACGGTTCCAGTTGTTGGTGTCGTAGATCTGAGAGTCGCTACCTTCAGCCTTGATAGTAAGACGGTCTGCAGAGATACCATATTCTTTGGTAAGCATATTGTATACGTTCTGTGCACGACGCTCTGAAAGCTTCATGTTGTAAGCGGCAGTACCGGTATCCTTATCAGCATAACCCTTGATAACCACGTTAGACTCGGGATTAGCCTTCATCCACTGTGCGATGTTGAATACATTGACAGCTTCAAGTGAAGTGATCTTGGCAGAGTTGATGGTGAAGCGTACGGTAGACATAAGAGGAGCACCTGCTTCGGGGCATTCAACAGCAACAACTTCGGGGCAGGGAAGCTGAGCCTCGGCAGCAGCAAGGCGTGCGCCACAGTTGGCGAGCTCACCGCGGAGGTCATTAACCTGATTGTTGAGCTGGTTGATATAACCGAGATATTCGCAGGGGTTGAACGACTTGAAGTTCTTGCCACCGATATTGAAAATGAAACCACCCATAGCAGTCATATTCATATCAATAGAGTTGGTACCGTATGCGATGCCGTCGAAAGTGTCGCCATAGAAAGAGTAACGACCTTCAGCAAAGAAGTCAACATACTTGCTGAGACGGAAACGGAACTGCAAACCTACAGATACGGGGATTTGCCATACGCGAGTTTTGTACTTACCGTCATTGATGGGGGTATAAGCGTGGTTGAAATCCCAAGAGTAAGAGCCACCGACTCCGACGAAAGGAACGATGCTGAATACACGGTCGGCGTTAACATTGCCGAAGCTATTGAACATATCCCACATCAAATCAACGTTTGCATTCACAAATTTAGCCTTCTGATAAGTCTTCATAGCCTCAAAGTGATAAGCGGCAGCCTGAGCTGAAACACGCCATCCCAAGTAGGGAGTAAACCACTTACCGAAACCGATACCATAAGCGGCAGTGATGTGATGCTTGCCATGTCCGGGATTGTAATGCTCAACGATGGGAGTTTCGATACCAGCACCAATCTGGATAAACCAATTGTCTTTCTTCTGAGAATAGTAATGATCAGCGCATTCTGCAACTTCAGTAAATGTGGCCTCCTCAATTACTACAGCCTCCTGAGCTTGAGCAACGTTTGCTGACATAAGCATTGCGCCACATACAGCAAAACCAAAAAGGATGTTCTTTTTCATTCTTCTTTAATTTTAATTTATACAAATTATTTTAAACCCTTTGTTTCCTCTATTATGCCCGCCTCTTACTGCCACGTGAAACAGTATCGGCGAGTTTTGATATATTAACACGATTGTAAATATCTTTGTTCAGAAAATTTTTCACAAAGGTAAACTATTGTTGAATATCATGCAACTTTTTTGGACATAATTTAACACTGAAATGTTAACCTTCACATTATTAAATTATACGTCGATATCAAAATTTATTTTAATCACAGCATATTAAGTCATCAGGCCATTAATCGGTAATAATCGTAAATTATACGTATATTTGCATATTAGATTTTACAAATGGAAGAAAAAAACAATAACAAAAAGAATATAAGACATCCGTTACGGACTCCGAGGCGCTTCAGGCTATCATTTATTAATGAAAATACTTTTAATGAAGTATGGACACTGAAGTTCACCGGACCTAAAATTATAGCGGCTGTGGCATTTGTGATATTCGCCATAGGGTGCATGGCAGCGACGATAATAGTGCTTACTCCCATACGTACCCTACTCCCGGGCTATCTGAAAAAAGAGCAGAGACAGGAGAATATAGTCAACGCCATGCGGGTCGACTCACTTTCGGAGATAGTAAAAACCAATAATGCCTACATGAAAAATCTGGCGGATGTGCTGAACCCGTCATCTGCGCCGGCCAAGCAGTCAATACCCAAGGCAGAGATTGCCGCCCTACCCCCGGATTCACTTCTGCCGCCAAGCGAAAACGAAAAGATGTTTGTACGCCGGTTTGAAGAAGCCGAACGCTTCAATCTGAAAATAAAATCGCCTGCCGCCGCTGACGGCATAGCATTTTTCGCTCCTGTAAACGGCGCCACCACAGAGGCCCCCCGCAATAGCGCTACGGAAGTCACGCTTATCGCCCCGAAAGAGGCGGCCATATGCTCCATATACGGAGGTACGGTAATAGGCACCTACACCACGCTCAATCGGGGTACTACTGCAATAGTCCAGCACCCCAACGGCTTCATATCGAAATACTCAGGCATTGCCACCCCATTTGCCGTTACCGGCGATAAAGTTGAAGCCGGCAGTGTCATAGGACTTGCCGGAAACGGAGAAAATACGAAAGGTTCTCTGATTTCGATAGAACTATGGAACAACGGCACAGCTCTGAATCCCCGTGATTATATTCCTTTTTAAGGAAAATCTTTCATAAATAGAGTATTTTACACTAAATTTGCATACTGATTATAACACCTGAATTATCTTCATGGCACAGATGCAAATTGCAGTCTTGGGCAGTACCGGTTCAATCGGTGTCCAGACCCTTGATATCATATCGGAATACCCCGAATTGTTCAAAGCCCATACCTTGGTGGCAGGACGCAATGTTGACCGTCTTATTGAACAATCCATAAAATACAGGCCTTCGCTGGCTATTATATCTGACGACAGGCTGTACATGCGCCTTAAGGAAGCGCTTGAACCATACGGTATCGCAACGGCTTCGGGCCGTAAGGCAGTGGCCGAGGCCATGCAGCAGACATCGGTCGACACAGCGGTTATAGCAACAGTTGGCTACAGCGGACTTGAACCGACTCTCAAAGCCATCGAGTCAGACAAACGCATAGCCCTTGCCAATAAAGAAACTCTTGTTGTGGCCGGAGAGCTTGTCAACCGTAAGCTTGCACAGTCACAGTCACGTATAGTTCCGGTAGACTCCGAGCACTCGGCCATATACCAGTGCCTTGTCGGAGAACAGCCACAATCTGTAAGACGGCTTATAATAACGGCATCGGGAGGTCCGTTCCGCACAAAAGGCATAGACGAGCTCAAAACAGTGACGGTAAACGATGCTCTGTCGCACCCGAACTGGGATATGGGAGCCAAAATAACCATCGACTCCGCCACTATGATCAACAAGGCCTTTGAGATAATCGAGGCCCGCTGGCTATTTGACATTTCTCCGGAAAAGATAAAGGCAGTAGTCCATCCACAGTCAATAGTACACTCAATGGTAGAGTTTATAGACGGTTCAGTAAAAGCGCAACTCGGACTACCCGACATGCATCTGCCCATACGTTACGCTCTCGGTGACGCCACGCGGCTTGCGACAACACGGCCCGGTCTCTCGTTGGCCGACTACTCGCGTCTTGAATTTTTCGAGCCCGATGTGGAGAAATTCCCGATGATCAATCTATCTTACCACGCATTAGAACGCGGAGGCAATGTGGCTTGTGTCATAAACGCAGCCAACGAGATAGCAGTTGCGGCATTTCTCGCCGGACGCATATCATTTCTCGACATACGCAGAGTCGTGGAAAAATCATTGGAAAAGATGCCATATATACCGTCGCCTGCGTATGACGATTATGTAAACACCAACTTCGAGACCCGGCAATACGCCGAGTCAATAATCTAACATAAATATTGATGGAAACATTTTTTATAAAAGCGGCTCAGTTGATTGCGGCATTTGCTCTGCTTGTAATAATACATGAGTTTGGCCACTACATATTTGCCCGTATGTTTGGCATTAAAGTTGAAAAGTTCTACCTGTTTTTTGACCCTTGGTTCTCCTTGCTTAAATACAAGCCCAAGAAAAGACAGACCGACAACCCCGACCGTGCCACTTGGCGGGATACCGAATACGGCATAGGCTGGCTCCCGCTCGGCGGCTATGTCAAGATAGCCGGCATGATTGACGAGTCAATGGACAAAGAGCAGATGGCACAGCCGCCTAAGCCATGGGAATTCCGCTCCAAACCCGCTTATCAGCGCCTGCTTGTCATGGTGGCGGGAGTGCTGATGAACTTCCTGCTCGCCATAATAATATACGCCGGCATAGCTTGGTACTGGGGAGAAAAGTATATACCCTTGGACAAAGCATACGAAGGTATGGATTATGTACAGTCGGCACAGGAAATCGGTTTCAGAAACGGCGACATACCCATTATGATCGATGGCACAAAGATAGAAGCCGACAATAACGACAAACTGCTTGACATACTTGAAGCCGACACGGTGACGGTATTGCGCAACCACAAGGACTCCGTAAAAATAGCGATACCCGAGAATTTCATATTCCGTATTAACGAGGACAAAGGCTTTTTCACATACCGTATGCCGGTGTACATTGCATCGGTAGTAAACGGCGAACCGGCCAAAGGTGCCGGTCTCCAAGTCGACGACCGCATAGTCAGCGTGGACAGCGTCGCCACCCCGTCATATACCGAGTTTACCGCCGAGCTTGCAAAAAAAGCCGACAAAAACACGGTTCTCGGAGTGATGCGTGACGGTAAATTCATTTATTGCCCCATAAAGCCCAACTCAGCCGGCAAGATAGGCATTCAGATCAAACCTATAACCGACGTATACCCGGTAGTCACACGCCACTACACTTTCATGCAGTCTATACCCAAAGGCTGGCAGATAGGTACTGACCGACTTTCATCATATGTAAGTTCAATGAAGTATGTGGCCACGGCCGAAGGAGCCAAAAGTCTTGGAGGCTTCGGAGCCATAGGAAGTCTGTTCCCTGAAAAATGGAGCTGGCTTTCTTTCTGGGAAATAACCGCATTTCTGTCGGTAGCGCTCGCATTTATGAATATTCTGCCCATACCGGCTCTTGACGGAGGACACATCATGTTTCTGCTGTACGAGATCATATCGCGACGCAAACCGAGTGAAAAGTTTATGGAGTATGCCCAACTTGTGGGAATGGCATTTCTCATAATACTGCTCCTTTATGCCAACGGCAATGACATATATCGCTTCATATTTAAGTAAATACTCCTCACGCATATAATAATGAAATATCCCGAAATAACTCTGCGCCGCGGTAAGGAGCAATCGCTCCAACGCCTTCATCCTTGGGTATTTTCAGGAGCCGTGGCACATATCCCCGACTCTCTGGAAGAGGGCGACATTGTCGATGTGATAACCTGCGACGGCCGCAAAATAGCTACAGGACATTACCAGATAGGAAGTATAACGATAAGAATACTTTCTTGGGAGGACACCGAGATAAACGACGCCTTTTATCGCAAGAGGCTTGAAGCCGCTTATGGCCTAAGACAGGCTCTACGGCTTGTGACACGTCATAACAATGCCTATCGGCTTGTACACGGCGAGGGCGATTTTTTGCCCGGACTCGTAATAGACGTTTATGGCGATACGGCGGTCCTTCAGGCCCATTCGCCCGGCATGCATTTTGCGAGAGACATCATAGCTCGACAATTGACTCAACTGCCTGACGCCGGTATCAGAAACGTATATTACAAATCAGAGACCACCCTACCCTATAAAGCGCATCTCGACCCGCAGAACGATTATATAATCGGACAATACTCAACCAATATAGCGGAAGAAAACGGACTTAAGTTTCATGTCGATTGGCTAAAAGGACAAAAAACAGGCTTTTTCGTAGATCAGCGCGATAATCGAGCCTTATTGGAAAAGTACGCATACAAGCGCAAGGTACTGAACATGTTCTGTTATACAGGAGGCTTCTCGGTCTATGCGCTGCGCGGAGGAGCTGCCGAGGTTCACTCCGTTGACAGTTCGGCCAAAGCCATAACTCTTACCGACGCAAACGTAAGCTTGAACTTTCCTGACGACACCCGCCATACATCACATGTCGAGGATGCGTTCAAGTATCTGTCGTCAATAGATGACAGCTATGACCTGATAATACTGGACCCGCCCGCATTTGCAAAACATCGCAGTGCGCTTAAAAACGCTCTTATCGGTTATAGAAAACTAAACGCAAAGGCCTTTGAGAAAATAGCCCCGGGAGGCATACTGTTTACATTCTCCTGTTCGCAGGCGGTAAGCAGAGAGCAGTTCAGACTTGCTGTATTTTCGGCCGCGGCACAGAGCCAGCGCAAGGTACGCATCCTGCATCAGCTGACCCAGCCGGCTGACCATCCGGTAAACATATATCACCCCGAAGGAGAATATCTAAAAGGGCTTATACTTTATGTCGAATAAACCACTCTATATATAAATATGTATAAATTTACCAATATCGCCGGAGCGACGCTGATCGCATTGGCATCAACCTCAACCATGGCCGCCGATAAAAAAGACTTCAACTATGTCGTTGACCGTTTTGCCGACATAGAGGTGCTACGTTATAAAGTGCCCGACTTCGAAAATCTGTCGCTAAAGCAGAAGTTGCTGATATATCATCTCACAGAAGCCGCACTTGCAGGCCGCGACATACTATGGGACCAGAACGGAAAATACAACCTCGCCATACGCGACCTTATAGAGAACGTATACAGCAACTATTCAGGAGATAAAGACTCCACTGAGTACAAGGCTCTCGAAAAGTACATGAAGCAGATATGGTTTGCCAACGGCATACACCATCATTACTCCATGGACAAATTCACTCCCGATTTCTCACGTGAGTTTCTTGAAAAGCAGATCAGCCTACTGCCTGCGTCTTCCCGCAACAAAGTCACCGATACTCTCCTCGAGGTGATATTTAATCCGGCAGTCATGCCCAAAAAAGTAAACCAAGCCGAAGGTCAGGACCTCATCCTTACTTCCGCGACAAATATATATGACGGTGTCACTCAGCAAGAAGTGGAGGCCTATTATGCCGCGATAAAGGATACGACCGACATGACTCCGGTATCTTATGGCCTAAATACACGCAAAATAAAAGTTGACGGAAAAGTCGTAGAACAGCCATATAAGATAGGCGGCCTCTACACCGAAGCCATAGAGCGGATAGTCAAGGAGCTCAAAGCCGCTTCGCAATATGCTGAAAACGCGGCTCAGAAAGCCTACATCGACAAACTTGTCGAATACTATACGACCGGTGATCTTAAAGCGTTTGATGAGTACTCCATATTATGGTGTGAGGACACCGCTTCGCAGGTCGACTTTATAAACGGCTTCATAGAGTCATATGACGATCCTCTCGGCATGACCGGTTCATGGGAGTCAATAGTCAATTTCAAGAACGAAGAAGCATCGTCGCGAACCGAAGTTTTAAGTACTAATGCACAATGGTTTGAAGATCATAGCCCGGTTGACCCACGCTTCAGAAAAGATAAAGTAAAAGGAGTGTCGGCAAAAGTGATAACTGCCGCCATACTTGCCGGTGACGCATATCCGGCCACTCCCATAGGCATAAATCTGCCAAATGCCAACTGGATACGTGCCGCTCACGGCTCCAAGTCAGTGACACTTGAGAACATAACACAGGCTTATGACGAAGCTTCGCACGGCGACGGCTTCAACGAGGAATTTGTCATCGACGAGCCTACCCGCCAACTGATGAACAACTACCTGTTTATAACCGACAATCTTCATACCGACCTTCACGAATGTCTCGGACACGGCTCGGGACGCCTGCTGCCCGGAGTCGATCAGGACGCGTTGAAAGCACATGGCTCAACGCTTGAGGAAGCCCGTGCCGACTTGTTTGCACTATACTATCTCGCCGATCCTAAACTGATAGAACTCGGACTGCTTGACAACCCCGAAGCATATAAAGCCGAGTACTATAAATACATTCTTAACGGACTTATGACACAGCTCATGCGTATCGAACCGGGCAAGGATGTGGAAGAAGCCCACATGCGCAATCGCAAACTCATATCGGAGTGGGCTTACGAGCACGGCAAAGCCGACAAGGTCATAGAATATGTCAAACAGAACGGCAAGACCTATATAAAAATCAATGACTACGGAAAGCTACGCAGTCTGTTCGGACAATTGCTCGGTGAAATACAGCGCATAAAAAGTGAAGGCGATTACGAAGCCGGACGCGATCTCGTCGAGAGATATGCTGTCAAGGTCGACAAGGACATACACAATGAGGTACTTGCCCGATATTCTCATCTTTCGATAGCGCCCTACAAAGGTTTTGTAAATCCCGTGTACACTCTTGTATTGGAAACTGACGGCAAATCCGGAGTAGCTGATGTGACCGTATCGTACTCGGAAGATTATATTCCGCAAATGATGCGTTACTCTAAAGAATACTCTACCCTGCCACGATAATACGCACATATACAAATATGCAAAACACCCCGTGACTTTAATTAAGTCACGGGGTGTTTTATCTTAAAGCAGAGATGTCTTTTCCGTAAAGATTTCGACAGAGGGGTCAAAATCTATAGGCTCCATTCCTTCGGCATTGTTTATCGTTATCCGATACACGTAACGGTAACCGTCGTTCCAATGTGTCAGATCACTGTTGGACAATGAGAAAAACAAACGTCCCGTCTTTTTATCGCCGTCGGTCACAACCTGCTGTGGCGGAGTGTTGCCATTGGGCCAAAGCAATGCTCCGGTGGCCTTGTCGTTAATAACACAATCCACGCATATATAGCTTCCAGAGTAACCGCCGGTATCTGAGGTCATAGCCGTCAGATTCTGCGGCAACAGAAATCCGCTGCAACTGTCGGAAAAGCCTGTAGCTGTCGATGTAAGTACTGTAGGGGAAGTGGATCCGTCATAATATGTATACTCCGACAGAGCGGTCAGTCCGCTCCATACACCTGCGGAAGTGGCTACACCCGGAGCGGTTGTCATCTGCGGGAATTTGAATGTACCGGTCTTGTTTATTCCGGCAAGTTTTATTCCTGAGACACTTACCGCAATGCTGGGAGTGGTACTCATCAGCTCTACTTCGACATGACACATCGCATGCCTGAAATTCAGTTTGACCGGCGATGTCGATTGCTCCTCATTCATATTGACGGCATATATAAGATCTGTATTACCGTCATTATCATAGGTTACCGTCTGGTTCACATTTGAAATACCCTCAAGCCACTGTGCCGGACTGTATGCAAAAAAATTGACGGGCGTCGTAGGCCAATACATAACCGGACTATAAGTCCATGTATTGTCGGCATCCTTTGACACCTTGACGTCATCCATGTACAACTGGCCGTCGGTATATGCAAACACGTTAAACTCCGTAAGCGTATTTGTAGTGACCTCGTTGCTGCGCGCCTCATGTCCGGCAAGTGCAGTAAATCTTATTGCATTCTCCTCAACCGGAGCATACCCGGCATCATCTTCGCCACATGCGGCAACAAGCATCGGCAACAGGAATATCGCTGACAATTCTGACCGTTTCATATCTTCTTATTTTATTGGTTAATCATTTTTAAGTTTCATATTCGACAACTATGGTAGTCCATCCGTCGACACTCACGTCAAGGTCGCCCTGCTGAGTAGACCCGATTTCAGGCAGTTCAAGACCGTCGATAACGATATTGACATTATGAGGGTCACTTGCGGCAAGCACCTGCGAAGTCACATCAAACCGGTAACATAGTCTGCGTCCGTCACCAAGGCCTACATACAGATCCAGAATATTCGGAGCCGTTACGTCGACCGTACGGCCAAACGTATAGAACCGCCCTGTTATCATATCGCCGTTTTTCGCAACAGCCTCCACAGGCAACGTCACATTATCACGGCCCAATAGTCCGGTGGCCATGTGTACAGACGAACTCATACCCGATATTACAGCCACCATGAACTTCACTCCGTCGAGATGTCTCACATTTCTTATCTCATAATTGTAAATGGCACAAAGTTCATCAGGACAACACACGATTTCAGTATCAGAGACTTCATTATCATAACCCACATAATCTGCTGTCACATCCACACGCGACCGGGCCGCGGTCCACAGCATATCAGGACACGGATGCATATTATCCAGATCAATACCCATACTGTCGGGAATAAGGCTATGCGGCACTTTCCCCAACGCAGCCGTATACGCATCATAATCCTCGTAATTGCTTTCGTCACGAAACAAAATGTCGTATGTGTCATTGTTATAGACAAGCATATGATATGACCCGGAAGGTATGCTCACGAATCCGCCTTTATTTGAAGCAATATCAAAACGCCATATGGCGCCCGGCCCGATTGGGAAAAAATAGACGGCCATTCCGGCCGGATCAGCTGCCGGAGCCTTGTCCCAGTCAAATACGACCTTAATACGCCTTGTGACTACATCATCGCAAGTGTCATAATCATATATACAGGACGTAAGAACCATACCGGCAACGAGCGCCGCCATGACTGCAAGTATCATATATGACCTTAATACTCTCATAATCACATCCTGTTTCAATCTAACACATATCTGTTTGATTTTGTTTAAACACGTAATATCCGAAAATCAGTCTATACGGCCTGTCGCATTCAGATATTGCGCTTTCGACATACGAAATGCGCCGTAAGCAGCTATATAATCATCTTTAGCCTGCCTGTCAAGTGCCTGCGCATCAAGAAGGTCGGTAATAGTACACATACCCGCGTCATAGTATGCTTTGTTGAGTCGCAGATTCTCTTCGCTCTGCGCTATAGCCTCATAAGCGATGATCATTTTACGGTGAGCGGCCGTGAGATTATCCCACTTGTCCGACATCTCTATTTCAAGTTTTTGGCTCATATTATCAAGCTCGATACGGGCATTATTTAATTCATGCGATTTACGCTTTATCGCATATGAACCGCCCCACCATCCCGATAACGGCACCGACAAAGCTACCATAATACCGGCAAAATTATGACTCTGATTAAACATATCATGATAAAACCATCCGGCACCCACGGCAAGTTTTGGCAGATTATTGCCCACCTCCATTCTCTTTTCAATAAGTTTTGCTTCCACGTTTTTTACAAGCAGTTTGTGGTCGGAAGTCTGCATAAGAGCATCGGAAGGATTTATGTAAACAGCCGCAGGATAATTCGGAACAGTATCCGGTATCTCGCTCAGAACACGTATTCTCGTATCAGTACCAAGCCCCATCTGTTGTGCCAGCAGCATAGTCATGAGTTCTATGCCATTTTCAAGATCTACAAGGTCGGCGCGGTAACTGTTGCGCTTAAGTTCGACTTTAAGATAATCGTTCATCATTGCCACACCCGCATCGACAGCAGCCTTCACTTGCAATCCGAGCGAGTCGAGTACAGTGATAGCGCTTTCAAGGGTCTGTTTCGTGGCGTTAAGAGTCACGAGTTTCCAGTATATGGTTTCAGTCTGTAGCTGCACGAGGTCGGCGCTTTGACGTTTACGTATTCTTGCCACCTCCTCGCCGACTTTGGCAAGTTTGTTACCATTGACAATCTGTCCGCCCATGAAAATCGGCTGCATGGCCCACACTCCGGCCGTCTTGCCCTTATTTATAATGCCGAGTGTAAACAGGTCAAGGACATCGTATTGTATCATGTCATGATTGGCACGAAATGCCGAAGCACCCGCAGATACTTCCGGAAAGTATTTTGTAAATGCTTCACGGCGTGTTTCGATTGCGGAACAAAGATTATTGTCGGCTACATGTATGTCGGAGTTATTTTCAAGCGCCATCTGCTTGCACTGCTCAAGAGTGAACAGCGAATCGGCAACAGAGTCCTGTGCATACATTGAGCCTGACACCGACAATATGCCCAGAATACCGGCTGTTAATATACTATACTTTTTCATAATTACAGTCTTATAAAAGATGAGTTTCAAGAGGTTGTTCAACAGGCTTGTCAGCATCGGCATTCCTGCTTTTCATCATACAATATGCCACCGGTATAACAGTGAGTATGAAAACCATGGTTATAGGTGTGCCCCAGAAAATCACCACACCCATAGGCTTCCATAAGGCGCTGTTACCTATGACCATCGGCAGAACTCCCATAGTTGCGGCCGCCGAAGTAAGGAATATCGGCCTCATTCTGCGCTTGGACGCATTAAGCACCGCATCACGTACAGTCTGACCTTGATTTCTCAACTCTTCGGCATAGTCAAGAAGCACTATGGCATTTCGCACCAATATACCCATAAGCGACACTATGCCCAACACACACGTAAGCGACAGCGCCGTATCCTGTATGATAAGTCCGGCCGCCGCACCGGGCACACACAGCATCAACGACAAAAGCAACAGTAATGACGTATCGGCTTGCGCATAATGGAGCAGCAATATGAAAAATATAATCGCCACTGCCATAGCCAGCCCTGAAAGTATTTCAGGCAGGGTATCCATGGTATTCTCCCACTCGCCTCCACGCACGACATTGACCTCGGCAGGCAGATTCATGTTAGCGATACTGTCAGCCAAAGCCTCGGTACGGTCAATCACATTAATATTGCGCTGGACCTCTGCAATAAGCGATACTGTATATACACCGTTGTAGTGCGTCAGCATTCCCGGTTGCCAATCAGGTGTCACGGTAGATATCTGACGCAAAGGCACCGTACCGAATCCGAGCACCGGCATAGGCTCTTTCTCAAGATTGTCGATATTGCTCCGGTCAGAAGTCGGCGTCTTTAGCGTGACAGGTATTCCGTAATCGCCTTCCCACACCGTTGCCACAGGCAATCCCTGAGAATACCGCAAGGCGAGTGTTGTTTCGATAAGAGTTGAGTTGAGTCCAAGACGTCCGGCTTTAACGTTGTCGGCGTCCACCATGGCCGATGCAAGCGGATTGTCAAGAGACACACGCACATTACGTAGTCCGGGCACATGCCGTGCCACAGACGCCACAGAGTCAGCCACCCGTTTAAGCATAGCCGGATCGTCCCCTGAAAACCTGAATTCTATAGGATAATCGGCCGTAGAATAACTAAGCTGCTTGAACCGCACAAAAGCATCAGGAAAATAGCTCTCATATTTTTCGGTATACTCGTCAAGCACCTCAATAGTGGCGTCATTGTTTTTTGTATTCACTATGAATTGCGCGAAATCGGGTCCTCCGACCTGTGGAGCATAAGTAGCCTGAAATCTCGGCGACGAACAACCGTGAAAAGATGCTATCGACACCACACGGTCATCTTTTGACAATATATTTTCAAGCGAGTCAGCCACCACGGTAGTACGTTCAACCGAAGTGCCTTGAGGCATATTTATTTCTACTGCAAACTGATTGCGCTCGGCAATAGGCATCAATTGCAACGGACGCGACACAAACATCCACACCCCGGCCACAACACATATGACACCAATAAGCAAGGTGGTCTTTGGATGGCCGAAGCACCAGTCAATAACCTTGTCATATCCATTCTGCATCGAAACAAAAAAACTGAATTTCTTTTTTCCGCTTTCTATAGCCTCTTGCTGAAGTTTATAAATAGGCTTCTTTATAAGTTTGTATTGCAAAAACGGCACAAGCAGCTCAGCTACCAGTAGCGATACAAGAAGAATTATAGTCATTCCCCACGGAAAGTCGGTAAGGAAGTCGCGAAACATGCCCTTAATTGTGATAAGAAACGGGAAAAAAGTAACCGAAATGGCAAGAGTGGCCGAAAATATGGCTTTAAAGAATTCGGTACCAGACCTCAATGTCGCCGTATAATGATCGACACCTTCGGATATAAGTTCTACATAATCATCTATGATGACTACCGAATTGTCTACAATCATGCCCAAAGTCACAATAAGACATGCCAGAGTCACCGTATTGAGTTCTATGCCGAAACAATAAAAGAGTCCGAGAGATATAAATATAGCTATCGGTATTGTCGAAGCGGCAATAAGAGCCACATTCAAAGGCAGCAAAAGCATTATAACCACGACAACGGCTATAATAGCCACAAGAAGTTCAACAAGAAAATAGTTTACAGAGCTATTTACCACCACCGGCTGATCCGTGATTTTAAACAGTGTCACGCTCTCGGGTATGTCTTTTTGGAATTCAGCTATCTGCCGGTCAACTTCCTTACCCATTTCCACGATATTATACCCCTCTTTCATCTGGACACCGAGAAGTATACACTTATGCGAATTGTTGGTTATATAACTGTCAGGTTCAGGGTACTCCCTTTTTATTTCAGCTATGTCACCGAGTTTTACCACATCACCGTCAGGTGTCGACAGCACCACTATATCGGCTATATCCGCTATGGTATTGGCCGAGCGGCTTACTATTATCGGTTGTGTGTAATAAGTGCTTTTAAGCGATCCTCCTGTGGTTTTAAAACCTTGAGCCAGCAGCGTGGCACCCACAGTGGTTTCGGAAAGGGCGTAATGTTTTAGTTTTTCGGGATTGAAATATACAGCAATCTCTTCTTTCTGCATGCCGTATACATTCATAGCACCGACACTCTCCACAGCACGCAACCGCGCTTTAAGATTATCCATATATTTATCAAGTTCACGATAAGTTTTGTCATCGCTCTGCATCGTTATCAGCAGAGCCGACGTATCGCCGAAATCGCTCATCGTCTCTACAGCCAGCACACCCGGGGGCAACGTCATCTTCACCTGCTGCATACCTATCTTGAACTCATTCCAGAACGGTTTTGACTCGGCTTCGGTAACATTATCGTCCAATTCGACAAAAATTATCATCATTCCGGCCGTAATCTGCGAATGCGTTTTTTTCTTGTCGACCTGCTTATAGGAAAACACATAATCTTCAAGAGGTTTCAGAACCTCCTGCTCTATCTGTTCTACCGTGGCCCCGGGATATACAGCCGCTACTACTCCTTCGCGTACAGTAAAGGACGGGAACTCGTTTTTATCCATTACTTTCAGGGCATAAATGCCGAAAGCGATAAAAACACATACAAGTAATATCACCTCCTTACGATATTTCAGGCCCAGCGCCACCAATGGATTGGGAGTTAGCTGCTTATCGGACATAGGCCGGGAATTGTTTGTTTCTGACGCCATAATATATCAGAGCTTATGATTACCACTATTTTACAACCGACACTTCGGTTCCCGTACTTACTTTCTGCATACCGGCTACAATCACGCTGTCACCACGCGACAGTCCGTTCACCATCACACCATCATGTGTGAATTGGTCAGATGTTATAAATCGTCTCATAGCCTTACCGTTCTTGACAACCCACACAAACTGTCGGCTGTCAGAATCAAGGAGCACGCTCTGCGAAGGCAATACGAAAGATGATGTTTGGAAATGTATGCTGTCGGCGGAGCAACCGTTGACGGCAACCGTACCGATCATGCCGGGAAGTATTTTATCATCAGGATTAGGTATACTGAATTTTACCGTATAGGACCTTGTCAGAGGATCGGCCACAACAGCCTTCTGGACAAGCCGTCCCTGTAACCGCATGCTGTCAACACCGCCTACAGTTATTGAAGCAGCACATCCGTCATTGAAATTTGAAATCTCTTGTTCGGGTACCGATATGGCTATTCTCATGTCATTCAGATTCACTATTCGCATTACCGGTTGCGCGGCGATTACCGTCTGACCGTCATCCATCATCTTTTCCGACACATATCCCGTGATAGGAGAATACAATGATGCGTCACCGACAGCCCTGCCTGCAAGAGCAGCCGCATTCTCAGCCTGTTTTAGCTTGGACTGCACTTCCACCCATTTTATATCGGGTAAGGCGTTGGCATCATGCAGCTTCTTAAGTCTCCGGTAAGCATCGCGCGCTTCCTCCAGTTCAGCCTGCGCTATATTGTTGGTATTAACAAGGCTTTGGTCCTTTATACGGGCCAACAATTGACCTTTGCTGACCTTGTCACCAACATTCACATAAATCCTTGTAACAGTTCCCGGCACCGAGAAGCTGACAGTAGAGGACTCCGCTGACTCCGTAGTGCCGGAAAACAAGCGTCCGTCACCTCCCTGCGTATTGTCGCCCATGACCTTCACTTCTACTTTTGCAGGAGGCGTAACAGTCTCTTTATCATGATTTTTACATCCGTTCAAAGCCATCAAAGCCATTATGGTCAGTATTGACGGAATAAATGTGCTGCATATACTTAAATGTGCCATAAATAGTTGAATATGTTTAAGTTTTTATCTAATAAACAATGTTAATCTTCCTTATGTTTTGGCGACAGTATCAATTTATTGAACACATTATTATAATACCGACTTGTCATAGTTTCATAAATTCTCATTACTTTTGCAGTATTAAACATTATTTGTAAAATGAACGACTATATTGAAGTCAGACTTGACATATCTCCCTGTGACGAAACATCGACCGACCTGCTTGCAGCGCTATTATGCAACAAGGATTACGAAAGTTTTGTACCCGATAACGACGGATTGACAGCATACGTAAAAAAAGAGTTTTTTGATGAAACGGTGTTCAAGGAAGTAATAGCCGATTTCCCGTTTGAAGCCACGATTGAAGTCCGATGGTCGACAGTCGAGGGCCGGGATTGGAATGCGGAATGGGAGAAAAATTATTTCAAACCTATCGTCATTGATAATCAGTGTGTGATACACAGCTCTTTTCACACCGACATACCCAGTCTGCCATATGACATAGTGATAGATCCCAAAATGGCTTTCGGCACAGGCCACCATCAGACGACATCTTTAATAATAAGACGTCTGATCGAAATGCCTCTTGAAAACAAATCAGTCATAGACATGGGCACCGGAACCGGCATTCTCGCGATACTTGCCGCCATGCGTGGTGCGAATCCGGTCAATGCTGTCGAGATTGACGAATTCGCACACGTAAATGCGGTTGAAAATGTCAGACTCAACGGACATGCCGAAATAAATGTCATACTCGGCGATGCCGGAGCTCTTGATAATCTTGAGACGGCCGACCTGTTTATTGCCAATATCAACCGCAACATCATAACCGCCGACATGCGGCATTATGCATCAAAACTTGCTGAAGGCGGCGACATGTTGCTAAGCGGATTCTATGAAGAAGATGTAGAAACCATATTTGCCGAGGCGTCCAATCATGGACTGAAACATACCGGAACTTATGTGCTGGACAGGTGGACATGCCTGCAATTAAAGAAACTATCTTGATTTTATGAATATAATTGAAGTAAAGGACGTAGTAAAAGACTACTCCGGCCACCGTGCCCTCGACCATGTGAGCCTTAATGTGGAGGAAGGCACCATATATGGACTTCTCGGCCCGAACGGTGCAGGAAAGACATCGCTTATACGTATACTCAACCAGATAACGCGCCCCGATGAAGGAGAGGTATTGCTCAACGGCAAGCCTCTGGCTCCTTCCGACGTCATGCATATGGGATATCTGCCTGAAGAACGAGGACTGTATAAAAAAATGAAAGTGCTGAGCCACATTGTATATCTCGGACGACTTAAAGGCATGTCCAAGAACGACGCCCATCGCGCGGCTATGGAATGGCTCGAAAGAATGGACCTCGCCGAATGGGCCAACAAAAAAGTAGAAGCCCTTTCAAAAGGCATGGCACAGAAAGTACAGTTCATAGCGACTGTAGTACATAATCCTAAGCTGCTGATCTTCGACGAACCCTTCTCCGGCTTCGACCCGGTCAACACCGAACAGCTGAAGAAAGAGATACTCCGACTTAACGATAACGGATCCACCATACTCTTTTCAACCCACAATATGGCTTCGGTTGAAGAAGTATGCAAAGAATTCACACTCATAAACAAGTCCCGCGCAGTACTGCAGGGCAATGTATACGACATCAGACGCCGGTTCAAAAAAAATCTATTCCGTGTACACGTTGCCGAACCCGTACTCGCTCCTGACAACGCGCTGTACTCCATCGTATCACTTTCACCCCGGCTTCAGTCGGGCTGCGAAGCTACCGTAAAACTGAATCAGGGTGTATCGACACGCGATGCCATAAGCAATCTAAACGGCAATTATACTCTTCTCGGCTTTGAAGAGCTTCTACCGTCAATGAACGAAATTTTCATAGAAACCGTCACAGACTCCAATGAACAAAGATAGATTTATGTTAGTGATGCAACGCGAGTATCTCTCGATTGTTGCAAAAAAGTCTTTTATAATAAGCACACTGCTTGCGCCGGTAATAATGTTAGCGCTTGTCGCAATACCGGCCCTGCTGATGACAGTCAACAATTCCGACTCCCGTCTTATAAGCATCATTGATGAAACAGGACAATACTCCGACATATTCAAGGACAATGACGACTACCGGTTCAGAATCGAGACCGACATGACTCCTGAAAATATGAAAGACCGCTATAAAAAGGCCGACGGCGACATATACGCCATAGTGGTCATACCCTCCGATGTGGAAGAATCGAAAACAATCAACGTATATTCGGAAAAGCCCGTCAAGATAACCCTCAGCCGCGAACTTGAAGAGCCGCTAAACAAAAGTCTGTCAGACGCCAAGATCGCCTCATACAATCTGCCCGAGTTAAAGGATATGATAGCACAAAGCGATGTGGAAGTCAAAATCAGGAGCCACACATGGGACGAAGAAGGAGAGAAAGTGTCATCAAGCGAGATAGCTATGATAGTCGGGCTTTTCCTCGCTTTTCTTACTTATATGTTTGTGCTCATGTACGGTGCCATGATTATGGGTTCTGTCGTAGAAGACAAGACCAACCGCATAGTTGAGGTCATAGTAAGCACATGCCGTCCGATGGAACTAATGCTCGGGAAAATAGTAAGTATAGCCCTTGTAGGACTTACTCAGATATTGATCTGGGCCGTATTTTTAGGCATAGGCCTGTTTGTGGTCAGTATGTTCGGCATAGCCACCTCCACTCCCGACATTGCCGCAGGCATGACTGCCGGCACCTCTATGCCGGAAATGCCGACATCGGAAGTGTCAGACATATTGCAGGCTGTACTCGGCATAAACTGGTTCAGACTGCTCGGTATATTTATATTGTATTTCATCGGCGGTTATCTGCTATATGCGGCACTGTTTGCCGGTTTCGGCTCGGCTGTGGACCAACAGAGCGATGCCAATCAGTTCACCATGCCTATAATGATGATTATCATACTCGCCCTTGTCATAGGGCAGGCATGCATGGAAAATCCCGACGGAACACTCGGAGTGATAGCTTCACTCGTACCGTTCACATCACCCATAGTCATGATGATACGTCTGCCTTACGATGTACCGGCATGGCAAATATTGACAAGTCTCTTGCTGCTCTACGGCACAGCTTTGCTCTTTGTATTCCTTGCATCGAGAATTTATCGTACCGGCATACTTATGTATGGACGCAAGGTGTCGTTTAAAGAGATCATCCGCTGGATAAAATAGACAATGTGTAAGCAAAACGACACTCATTTATTGCAGATTAAAGATTATTGCCGCAAAAGATGTAAAATAATTCACTTTTCGCTTTGACATTTAAAAATAATGGTGTAATTTTGCTCCATCAAACAACAATATTGAATCAATGAATACGACTCTTCTTTCCCTATCGCTAACTTCAGGCCTTACGCTATCGAAATGATTGTGGGAGAAAGATGCTGTATTATTAAATGATAATGAAAATGAACGTCGGCCTTTCTCCATAGTTTGGAGAAGGCCGATTTTTTTAATTATAAACTAAAACAAATGATAATATATGAGTGACAGATTGTTTATCTTCGACACTACATTGCGCGACGGCGAGCAGGTGCCCGGATGTCAGCTCAACACTGTAGAGAAGATCGAAGTAGCCAAAGCTTTGGAAGAGCTTGGCGTTGATGTGATAGAAGCCGGATTCCCCATATCGAGTCCGGGTGACTTCAACTCGGTTGTAGAGATTTCGAAAGCCGTCACATGGCCTACCATATGTGCGCTTACACGTGCGGTGGAAAACGACATACGTGTTGCCGCCGATGCCCTGCAATACGCAAAGCATAAACGCATACACACCGGCATCGGCACATCGGACTACCATATAAAGTACAAATTCAACTCCAATCGCGAGGATATCCTTGAGCGGGCCATAGCTTGCGTGAAATATGCCAAACGCTTCGTAGAGGATGTACAGTTTTATGCGGAGGACGCCGGACGCACCGACAACGAGTATCTTGCCCGCGTAGTTGAGGCCGTTATAAAAGCCGGCGCCACGGTAGTCAACATACCCGATACGACAGGTTATTGTCTGCCCTCACAGTTCGGCGAAAAGATACAGTATCTGATGGAGCACGTCAAAGGCATACACAATGTCACCATCGCCACCCACTGCCACAACGACTTGGGTATGGCGACGGCCAATACCATGTCAGGTGTGATGCACGGCGCACGTCAGGCCGAAGTGACCATAAACGGCATAGGCGAACGCGCCGGAAACACCTCTCTCGAAGAGGTGGCCATGATATGCCGCTCACATAAAGAACTCGGGATAGACACAAACCTCAACACTACTAAGCTCTACGGCATCAGCCGCATGGTGTCAAGTCTGATGAACATGCCGGTACAGCCCAACAAAGCCATCGTAGGACGCAACGCATTTGCACACAGCTCGGGCATACATCAGGACGGTGTACTTAAAAATCGCGAAAGCTATGAAATAATCGACCCGAAAGATGTGGGCGTGGATGAAAACTCCATAGTACTTACCGCCCGTTCAGGACGCGCGGCTCTGAAACACCGATTGCATGTGCTCGGCATAGAGCTTGACAAAGAGGCGCTCGACAAAGCTTATGAAGGTTTCCTGCAACTTGCCGATAAGAAGAAAGAAATCAATGACGACGACGTACTGCTGCTCGCAGGCGAACACCGCAAGGCATCGCGCCGCCTGAAACTCGACTTCCTTCAGGTGACATCAGGTGTAGGCATAAAGTCAGTGGCATCGATAGGTCTTGATATAGCCGGCGAAAAATTTGAGGCATGTGCATCGGGCAATGGTCCTGTTGATGCTGCCATATCGGCAATCAAGCAGATAATACACCGCAAGATGCTTGTGAAGGAATTTCTCATACAGGCTATCAACAAAGGCAGCAATGACATAGGTAAAGTGCACATGACTGTCGAACACGAAGGAGTGGCCTACTACGGATTTTCGGCCAATACCGACATTGTGGCCGCAAGCGCCGAGGCATTCATCGATGCGATAAATAAATTTGTCCACTAATCAAGCAACTATATTCATTGTCTATGGCACGGACATTATTTGACAAAATATGGGACGCACACACAGTCAATACGGTTGACGGCGGACCCACACAATTATATATAGACCGCCATTACTGCCATGAGGTGACAAGCCCGCAGGCATTTGACGGCCTACGCAGGCGAGGGCTGAAAGTATATCGTCCGGAGCGCACTATATGCTCGCCCGACCACAATGTACCTACCCTGCATCAGGACAAGCCCATCAATGACCCCGTGTCGCGCAAGCAGGTCGAGACACTGTACCGCAACGCAGATGAGTTCGGATTGACACTGTTCGGCCTCGGTCACCCCGGAAACGGTATCATACATGTCATAGGACCTGAAACAGGTCTTACACTCCCGGGCTATACAATAGTGTGCGGTGACAGCCATACGTCAACCCACGGAGCTTTCGGAGCCGTAGCTTTTGGCATAGGCACAAGCGAGGTCGAAATGGTTCTCGCAACCCAATGCATACTGCAGCCCAAGCCCAAAACGATGCGCATAAACATAGAAGGTCGTCTCGGCAAAGACGTTACGGCTAAAGATGTCGCTCTATACATAATAGCTCGTATGTCTACAAGCGGAGCTACAGGATATTTTGTAGAATACTCCGGCGAAGTCATACGCAACATGTCAATGGAAGAGCGCCTGACCGTATGCAATCTGTCAATCGAGATGGGAGCCCGAGGAGGCATGATAGCCCCCGACAAGACTACATTCGCTTATGTCAAAGGGCGTAAGTACGCCCCCAAAGGCGAAGCATGGGACAATGCCGTCAAATATTGGGAATCACTTGCATCCGATGACGATGCCGTCTTCGATAAAGAGGTGACATTTAATGCCGACGACATAGAACCACGCATCACCTACGGTACCAATCCCGGTATGGGCATAGGCATATCCGAAGCCATACCCCACTATGACGGAAACGACGAGGTAGGTCGCGCATCTTACGAAAAGTCTCTTGAATATATGGGCTTCAATACCGGACAGCATCTTGAGGGAACACCTGTGGATTATGTGTTTCTCGGCAGCTGCACCAACGGCCGCATCGAAGACTTCCGTGCATTTGCCGGCTATGTGAAAGGCCATCAAAAGGCACCGTCGGTAACGGCTTGGCTCGTGCCCGGCTCCCGTGCAGTCTTTGAGCAGATAAAAGAAGAAGGCCTTGACATGATACTTGCCGACGCCGGTTTTGAACTGCGTGAACCAGGATGTTCGGCATGTCTGGCCATGAACGATGACAAAGTACCGTCAGGAGCTTTGTGCGTATCCACTTCAAACCGCAATTTCGAAGGCAGACAAGGCCCCGGAGCACGCACAATACTTGCCGGACCGCTCGTAGCAGCAGCCGCGGCAATAACCGGAGTAATAACCGATCCAAGAAAAATCCAATTCACGCATCATGGACAATAGCATAACCGTAATAACATCAAGCGCCATACCGCTGCCGATGGAAAACATCGACACCGATCAGATAATACCCGCCCGCTTTCTGAAAGCGACCTCACGCGAAGGTTTCGGTGACAACCTGTTCAGAGACTGGCGATATAATGCCGACGGCACGCTCAATACCGACTTCGCACTTAATGACCCGCGTTACAAGGGATGTATACTCGTTGCCGGTAAAAATTTCGGATCAGGCTCAAGCAGAGAGCATGCCGCATGGGCTATCCATGACTACGGCTTCAAAGTTGTGGTGTCGAGTTTCTTCGCCGATATACATAAAAATAACGAACTCAATAATTTCGTGCTTCCCGTTGTTGTCAGCGAGGCTTTTCTCGCGGAGATATTCGCATGCATTGACAGCAATCCCTCAACAGAGCTTAAAGTCGACCTACCTGCACAGACCATAACCAACCTTGCCACAGGCCATACCGAAGCGTTCGAGATAAACGCCTACAAAAAACATTGTCTTATCAACGGCCTTGATGACATTGAGTATCTGTTGTCGCGGAAAAACGACATAGAGAACTGGGAAAACATGAATAAATTTTACTAATACATCAGCGATATGCATTTAAAAATAGCAGTATTGCCGGGTGACGGCATCGGTCCGGAGATCTCGGTTCAAGGAGTTGACGTCATGTCGGCAATATGTAAAAAATTCGGTCATACGGTAGAATATGAATACGGGGTAGTCGGGGCAGTGGCTATTGACCATGTCGGCGATCCATTTCCTCCCGAGACTCTTCAATTGTGTAAAAACAGCGACGCCGTACTCTTTTCGGCCGTAGGCGACCCCCGCTTCGACAACGACCCTAACGCCAAGGTTCGCCCGGAACAGGGACTTCTCGCCATGCGCAAGCAACTCGGACTGTACGCCAACATACGCCCAGTAGAGACATTCAAATGTCTTCTTCACAAATCGCCCCTGCGCCCCGAGATAGTCGACGGAGCCGACTTCATATGCATACGAGAACTCACAGGAGGCATGTACTTCGGCGAAAAGTATGAAGACAACGATCGCGCATATGACACCAACCACTATACCCGTAAAGAGGTAGAGCGCATACTGCGTGTGGCCTATGACTATGCCATGCGCCGCCGCAAGCATCTCACTGTCGTCGACAAGGCCAACGTGCTTGCGTCATCGAGGCTTTGGCGGAAAGTGGCGCAGGAGATGGAGAAAGAATATCCCGAAGTGACCACCGACTACATGTATGTCGACAATGCTGCAATGCGCATGATACAGGACCCGCGTTTCTTCGACGTTATGGTTACGGAGAATACATTCGGCGACATTCTTACCGATGAAGGTTCGGTGATATCAGGCTCGATGGGCCTTCTGCCGTCGGCCTCGACAGGAGAAAGTACACCTGTATTCGAACCGATACACGGTTCATGGCCTCAGGCCAAAGGGCTCAATATAGCCAATCCGCTTGCACAGATACTGTCGGTGGCCATGCTTATGGAGTATTTTGACTGCCGTGCTGAAGGTGCGTTAATACGTGAGGCTGTAAATGCCTCGCTATCGGCAGGTGTGGCCACGCCCGATATAACAGGCAATAAAGGCCGGCAATTCAGCACCAGCGACGTAGGCGCATGGATCGTCGACTACATCAATCTGAAATAGCCAATTCATTTTATAACCTATCAGAAGGCTGCATCCGTTTTGTGGATGCGGCCTTTTATATTTATTAAAACTTTGTGCCATATAGCCGTGTTTTATAAGGAAGACAACTGATGAAATGACCAAATGGGATAAAAAGCGAAACAAATTACTTGCAAAAGCACATCTATGGCGGCAAAAACACGTCTCCGATGCGGTGTTTACGTTTGTCGTGGCATTGCTTATCGGATTATGTACCGGCGTGGGGGCTTTTGTACTCAAATATCTTATCGGACATATATCATCCTATCTTTCACAAAACTTGGTCTCGACCGGCAGCAATCCGCATCTGCTACTGCTTCCGTTTACAGGTATATTACTTACAGGTATATATGTAAGATACATAGCCCGTAAGCCGCTAACCCATGGCACTTCATGCATAATGCATGATATGTCTAAAGATATTTCACGTCTTAGCGGCAGTCTCACATACGCTCCTATAATCGGCTGTTCAATAACACTAGGATGCGGAGGATCTGCCGGATCAGAAGGACCTATCGCCTACGCGGGGGCTGCTATGGGAAGCAACATCGGACGTATGTTCAGAGTACATCCCCAATTTCTCATGATGCTTGTAGGGTGTGGAGCAGGAGCCGGCATCGCGGCCATATTCAAAGCTCCTGTAGGCGGCATGCTGTTCACTCTCGAGGTACTGCGTATGGAACTCACTACCCTATCAGTGGTAATGCTTCTGTCGGCATGCCTTATATCGGCGTTGACCGCCTATGTGCTGTCGGGCTGCACGGTCGACCTTGATTATGTCAACGCAGTGCCGTTTGACACATCGACATTGCCTTTTGTGCTTTTATTGGGAATATTTTGCGGTGTATACTCACTTTTCTATTCGGGAGTGATGAAACGCATGGACCGCTTCTTTGCCGGCCTCCGCAATCCATGGGTAAAAAACATAATTGCAGGATTGTCCATATCGGTTCTGGTATTTTTATTTCCCGCGTTTTATGGTGAGGGCTATGATATAATCGAGAAAGTGCTCAACGGCTCTCCACAGGATATAGCCGATTACAGTATGTTTTATCCGGCCGGAGCCGACAGTATGACATTGCTATTCATGGCAGGGTGTATTATAATTTTTAAAAGTTTAATTACCTCGGCCACTAACAGCGGTGGGGGTGTGGGCGGTGACTTTGCGCCCACTCTCTTTGCCGGGGCTATGGCAGGGCTTTTTTTCGTAATGTTGCTTAACATGTACTTCGGCACACAACTCGACTCAGGTAATTTTGCCTACTATGCCATGGCCGGAGTCATGGCCGGAGCCATACACGCACCGCTCATGGCCATATTTCTGACCGTAGAGATGACCGGACAATACACCTTGCTTCTGCCCCTCACTATCGTAGCGGCCATATCATACGGCATAGTAAAATTATTTCGCGACAAAAACTTCCTTATAGACAGAATCGAATTCTGGTATCGCCGTCACGAAAAGCAGGTCAGTCCTCGGAATAATGACGCAACACCCGTCGGTAAGAGTTAAATATCTTAGACTTTGACACAAAGCCCACATACTTGTCATTCTCGTCGACGACAGGAAGATTCCACGCTCCCGTACGGTCAAAAGTCTTCATCACGTCTTCCATCGGATCGCCGATGCGTATCTTTGCCGGCGGCATAGACATGAATTTGGACACATACATGCGCTTGTACAGATCAGGACGGAACATAATGTTACGTATATCGTCAAGAAGCACTACTCCCATGAGTTTTTCATCGCAGTCCACCACCGGAAAGAGGTTACGGTTAGAACGACTTATCACATCGACCATAGCCTTCAGATTCATGTCGGGAGTCACCGGAATAAAATCGTTTTCTATTACTGAATTTATTTTTAACAACCTCAGCACCGACTTGTCCTTATGATGCGTAAGGAGTTCTCCACGCTTGGCAAGTCGCATGGCATATATGCTGTAAGGCTCAAAAACCTTTATCGTTCCGTAAGAAATTGTAGATACAATGAGCAACGGTAAAAACAGGTCGTACCCTCCGGTAAGTTCTGCCGTAAGGAATATTGCCATAAGAGGAGCGTGCATCACGCCCGACATGACGCCCGCCATACCCATAAGCGCGAAATTCTTGACCGACAGATCTATATCAAAGCCGATATTATTCAACGTAAATGCAAAACAGAAGCCGGCCATAGACCCCACATAAAGGGCGGGTGCAAAAGTACCTCCCACTCCGCCGGCGCCATTAGTCGACGACGTGGCAAATGCTTTGGCCAGCGTGACACACAGCACATACAGCGCTATGACCCACGGCAGATGACGGTCACCATAAAAAACAGAGCCGTTCAACGCCGCAGCCGGGTCGCCGTTAAGCATGGATGTGATGACCCCGTATCCTTCACCATACAAAGGTGGGAACACAAATATCAGAATCGCAAGCAGTATACCGCCTATGGCTCCCTTTTTCCAATGATTTTTTATCGAACCGTAAAAGGTCTCCATCATGTTTATGACACGAATAAAATAAAGAGACACAAATCCGCACAATATACCGAGTATAATGGCATACGGGATTCTAACCGGTAGAAAATTCTCACTCTGCGTGAAAAAGAACTGCACATCATAACCGGTAAATACATAGGCCACGGTAGCGGCAGTCACCGACGATATAAGAAGAGGCATAACCGTGACTGTGGTAAGATCAAGCATCAGTACTTCCAGAGTGAACAGAGCACCGGCAAGGGGTGCCTTGAAAATACCCGACAGACCGGCCGCGGCACCACACCCGACCAGCAACATAAGTACACGAGGCGACAACCTAAATGCCTGACCTATATTGGAGCCAATGGCAGCTCCGGTATATACTATAGGGCCCTCGGCACCGACCGAGCCGCCGAATCCGATAGTGATTGAACTCGCCACTACCGACGTATAACAATTATGGGCTTTAAGACGGCTTTTGTTCTGCGAAATGGCATAAAGCACTTTAGTCACACCGTGCGATATATTGTCTTTTACCACATATCTTACATAGCATGAAGCGATAATGATGCCTACAAGCGGATACAACAGATAAAGATAGTTGCCTCCTGTCACGTCTATATTCAAAAGAAGCGAACTTGATATAAAATGGATAAGCCACTTAAATACCAATGCGGCAAACCCGCATAATATACCGATTATGAACGCAAGCATCACTACAAAATCGCGCTCTTTTATATGCTTTTCCCTCCATTGAAGAAGCGAGAAAAACCACTGGTTGGCCCGGTTCGATATACAGTCAAATGATAACATTTAGATTCCTTTTCCTGTTATTAAAATCTTGATGGTATAAAATATAACTTTCAGATCGGTGTACGGCGACATATTGTCGATATAATCAAGGTCGTAACGCAAACGCGCCACCATACCCTGAACATCGGAAGCATAACCGTATCTGATATTGCCCCATGACGTCAGTCCGGGACGCACGGTGCTGATGCGGCTGTACTCCGGAACATAATCCGATATAAGTTTTGCAAAGTGTTCCCGCTCGGGACGTGGTCCTACAATCGACATATCACCCTTTAACACATTCCACAGCTGTGGCAGTTCGTCCAAGTGATATCGACGCAAAAAACGCCCTACACGAGTTATACGCCGGTCATCGGCTACGGCAAGCAAAGGACCGTTCCGCTCCGCATCGTTAACCATAGTACGCAATTTGTATATAATAAACTTGCGATTGCCACGTCCTAAACGTTCCTGACGAAAAACGGCCGGTCCGGCAGAATCACATTTTATGATAAAGCACATCACAGCCAAGAAAGGCAAAAGCATGACAATAGAGGGCGCTGCCAAAACAATGTCCGCAATCCGTTTTGCAGATCCATAAAAAGGCATTTTACCTGACGCGGATATACCACCCGACGCCGTCTGTGCACACTCCACCCTCAATCTCTAAGTACTTTTATTGAATTATCAACGTCAACTTTAACCACTCTTGACGGTAAAGCACCTCCACTGTCATCACGCCTTGTGACACAGATATAATCCACGCTATTCTTTATTATATCGTCAATCTCATCAAATGCAGCCGCAGAAGGCGCCCCGCTTATATTGGCCGATGTAGACACCAACGGCACACCTGACAGGCGGCACAATTCTGAAGAAAATGCCTCTGAAGTAATCCTGACACCGACACTTCCGTCATCAGCCACAAGTTCGGGAGCTATCCCGCAGGCATCGGGCAACACGACAGTCGTAGGCCTTCCTGAAGCCAAAAGCAGGCTTTCCGCCTCGGGAGAAACAGAGGCTATCATCTTAGCCACATCTATGGAATGTGTAAGTACAAGCATGGCTTTGGTGTCAACCCGTCGTTTTATCTCATAGACACGACGCACAGCCTTGCGGTCGGTAGCGTCACAGCCTATACCCCATACGGTATCGGTAGGATAAAGTATGACTTTCCCTTCTTTTATCGCTTCACATGCCTGTTGTAAATCCTGCTCTGTCGACATACAGCTATCTTAATTATGTTTACAAAGATAGCTCATCGATGTGAAACGACGAAATTTATTGTGGTTTTTGCATAGTTTAAATCGCATAAAATCGCTGCGCCGAGAATAAATTATTAACTTTGTAAGTTAACACTAACGCGACATTAATGGCAGAAAGAAATATACTTATAAAAGGAGCGCGGGTAAACAATCTTAAAAACGTGGATGGAGAGATACCGCGCAACAGACTCGTTGTCATAACAGGATTGTCAGGCTCGGGAAAATCATCACTCGCATTTGACACCCTGTATGCCGAAGGCCAACGACGATACGTAGAGAGCCTTTCGGCATATGCCCGACAGTTTCTTGGCAAAATGTCAAAACCTGAAGCCGATTTCATAAAAGGCCTTCCTCCCGCCATAGCCATAGAACAGAAAGTAAACACACGCAATCCGCGTTCGACAGTGGGTACATCCACAGAAATTTACGATTATCTGCGTCTGCTTTTCGGACGCATAGGACGCACCTATTCACCCGTATCGGGCCAACAGGTAAAAAAGCATACTGTCGAGGATGTTCTCTCAACAGCGGCGAGTTATCCGGAAGGCACACGCATAGCTGTCATAAGCCCGATAACATTGTCAGAAAACAGGAAATTCAAAGACCAGCTGGAGATTCTGCTGAAAGGCGGTTATTCACGCGTAGTAAAAAACGGAGAGTTCATACTTATAGAAGACCTTATCGACAACGCAGGGTGTCCTGTTGCAGCCGATGGTTATGACCTGCTTATCGACCGCCTCACCGTCAGTTATCAGGGCGATGAAGCAAGCCGGCTTGCGGACTCTGCGGAGACGGCATTTTTCGAAGGACATGACATGATGAGTCTGCTCGTGTGGAGTGACAATGGCATTCATCGTCATGACTTCTCAAAGCATTTTGAAGCCGACGGCATGACTTTTCGCGAACCATCGGAATCCATGTTCAACTTCAACAATCCTTACGGCGCCTGCCCCCGGTGTGAAGGCTTCGGACGTATAATAGGCCTTGATCCCAATCTTATCGTGCCCGATCGCTCTCTGTCGGTATACGAAGACGCGGTGATATGCTGGCGCGGCGATAAAATGAGCGAGTGGAAAAAAGAACTTATACACATAGCGCCACACGTGGGCTTTCCGATACATCGTCCATACTGCGACCTGAACGAAAAAGAGCTCGACCTGCTATGGCACGGCAACGGACGTTTTAAAGGTATCGACGGCTTTTTCAAAATGGTGGAGGAAAACCAGTACAAAATACAATATCGAGTCATGCTGGCCAGATACAGAGGCAAGACTACATGCCCCGATTGCGAAGGAAGCCGGCTGAGCCGAGACGCGTCATATGTAAAAGTCGGAGGAGCCGGTATTTCGGACCTTGTAAAAATGCCAGTCATCGAACTGCGCAAATGGTTTGAGTCACTCACACTTGATGATACCGATGCAAAAGTGGCGGCACGACTTCTTGTCGAAATAAACAACCGTATAGGTTTCCTCTGTGACGTGGGACTCGGTTATCTCACTCTCGACCGCCTGTCATCATCGCTTTCGGGCGGCGAAAGCCAACGTATAAATCTCGCCACGTCACTCGGCAGCAGTCTTGTGGGCTCGCTGTACATACTCGACGAACCGAGCATAGGACTACATTCACGCGACACACAGCAGCTTATAGGAGTGCTGCGCAAGTTGCAGAAGCTGGGCAATACGGTGGTAGTGGTAGAGCACGACGAAGAGATAATGAGAGCATCGGACTATATAATCGATGTAGGACCGGAAGCCGGGCGTCATGGAGGGGAGATAATATATCAAGGTGATATCGACAACCTTCAACAAGCAACAACATCCTATACGGTAAGATATCTTAACGGAGAGCTGTCCATACCAATACCGGACAAGCGACGCCAATGGCGCAATTATATTGAAGTGACCGGCGCACGGCAGCATAACCTTAAGAATATTGACGTCAGGTTTCCGCTTGAAGTCATGACAGTCGTCACAGGAGTAAGCGGTTCAGGTAAATCGACTCTTGTACGCGACATTCTTTATCGCGCCCTATTGCGGCACCTCGGAGAACCGGGCGACGCTCCGGGACTGCATAAATCGTTGCGCGGCGATCTTCAGCGCATATCGGCAGTTGAATTTGTTGATCAGAATCCGATAGGCAAATCTTCGCGAAGCAATGCTGCCACATATCTGAAAGCATTCGATGAGATACGACGTCTTTTTGCCGAACAACAGGGCGCAAAACAGATGGGCTTCTCACCCGGATATTTTTCATTCAATTCCGAGGGAGGCCGATGTGAGGAGTGTAAAGGCGAAGGCACTATAACCATCGAAATGCAGTTCATGGCCGATATTGTCATACCCTGTGAGTCTTGTCACGGACAACGTTACAACGCCGATGTACTTGAAATCAGATATAGAGATAAAAACATCAACGACGTGCTGAACATGACCGTCAATCAAGCCATCGAATTTTTCGGGGAGTCGAAGGAGTCATTACCGAAAAAAATCGTCAGGCGGCTTAAACCTCTTCAGGACGTAGGCCTCGGATACATTAAGCTCGGACAGTCCTCGTCAACATTATCAGGCGGTGAAAACCAGCGAGTGAAACTCGCCTACTTCCTTTCACTTGAAAAACCGTCACCCACCATGTTTATTTTCGATGAGCCGACTACCGGATTACACTTCCATGACATAAACACTCTCATGGATTCTTTCAACCGGCTTATAGCACTCGGGCATACGGTAGTGATAATCGAGCACAACATGGATGTAATAAAATGCGCCGACCATATTATAGACATAGGACCGGAAGGAGGAAATGCAGGCGGAAATATCGTCATTGCCGGTACACCGGAGGAAGTAGCGGCATGTAATGAAAGTTATACCGGACGCTACCTTTCTGAAAAGTTGTGACCGGGTCCTATTTCATCACCTGTTTATCATAATTGTCACAATCGTTTTACCGACACCGATTATAATACAGTCTCCTACATATACGGCAATTATTTAACAACGTATTTTTTACATTGACCCCTTATTTGTATCTTTGCTACCCGTAAAATAATAAATGATATCAAGTATGAACGTCAACATCGAGGAATTAATAACAATAAATTACGAGTTGGAAGGACTGCTTTATCTTGTCCTGCATCGAGGCGAAGATACTCCGCAACAAATCTGGAGTATGATAAATGACAAAATCGATGCACTGCGGGAAGGCATAAAAATATCGGAAGAGCAAGACGATGCGGCTCAGGATTCGGCGGCAGATGATACGTACAACGTTAACGATGCTATAGCTGCTGAACCGAAAGATATTATGACTGTTCATGACATTGAAGAGACATCTGCACAACATAGTGAAGAAGCCTTAGCACCGACAATCGAATATAATATAGAAACTGAAACTATCGTAGAAGAAGCAACAGAAGCAGTAACCGAAAGTAAGACCGAGACTGAAGTTGCGGCTGAGCCTATGATAGAGGAAGAGACAGAATCGGAATATGAGGAAACGAAAAATGAGACAATCGAGTCTCATGACACAACAGCATCTGACACCGAAGAAGTAAATGAAGAAACTTACGAGATAATTGAAGAAACACCGTCAGGTAACGAGCCCATAAGACTTGATGAAAAGCTCGCCCGACAGTATTCCAGAGATCTCCGCAAAGCATTTTCACTCAATGACCGTTTCCGCTTCCGTCGTGAACTATTCGGCAACAGTGACGCTGAAATGAACGACACTCTTAATCTTGTTGAAGCCATGCTTAACCGCGAAGAAGCCTGCGACTACTTTTACCATGACTTGCAATGGGACAGAGACAATCCGGAGGTCATTGACTTCATGGCTATAATCGACAAACATTTTTCCAATAAATGAGCGGAAAACTTTACATAGTGCCCACCCCTGTAGGCAACCTTGACGATATGGCTCCGAGGGCGTTGGAGACACTCAAGTCAAGCGACCTGATTCTTTGTGAGGATACCCGTACAAGCGCTGTGTTGTTACGGCATTTCGGCATAAACGTGCCTACGGCAAGTTATCATAAATTTAACGAGCATAACTCCACACGGCCGATGGTAGAGAAACTTGAGAACGGAGCTACGATATCGCTTATAAGCGATGCCGGCACTCCCGGTGTGTCAGACCCCGGCTTCATGCTTGTGCGCGAATGTCGCCGTCAAGGCATAGATGTCGAAACGCTCCCCGGTCCGACAGCTTTGATTCCCGCACTTATTAATTCGGGACTACCCTGCGACCGCTTCACGTTTGAAGGCTTTCTTCCTCAGAAAAAAGGCAGAGCCACGCGCCTTGAAGAATTGTCACGCGAAACGCGTACATTTATAATATATGAATCACCTCTGCGGCTTGTCAAAACACTTCAACAGCTTGCTGAAGTTTGTGGCTATGACCGCGAAGCCTCCGTATCACGCGAGATATCAAAACTTCATGATTCAACCGTAACAGGAACTCTCGACGAGCTCATAAACCACTTCTCGCTGAACATTCCAAGAGGAGAAATCGTTATTGTAGTAAGTGGATATAGAAATATAGCCGAAAAACGCGTTCATCGCAACAAATATAAAGACAACGAGGATACTGACAACAACTAACATAATCATATAACAAAATGAGAAAAATCGTTTCAATTTTTGCCGTCGGATTATTATTTCTGACTGCATGCGACGGAGGGAAACTTAAGCAAGTGGAAAGTGAAAACGTGCAACTTGACGACTCACTTCGGGTAGCTCTTTCCAATCAAGACAGTCTGTTGGTGCTATTGAACGACATCACCGACGGTATGAACCAGATCAAGGATTTGGAAAAAATCCTTGGCAGCACTAATGACCTGACAGCAGAGTCACAGTCACGCAAGGATCAGATACGCAATGACATGTACTCTATACAACAGGCTCTTCAGGAGCGTCGCGAACGTCTTGCCGAACTTGAGAAAAAGTTAAAAAGCTCACAGGGCTATAACGCAACTCTTCAGAAGACCATAGACAACCTCAAGGCCGAGATAGCCACTCAGGAAACCACTATATCCACGCTGCGCAACGACTTGGCAGCAGCAAAGATACAGATAGCCGACCTCGGCACTAAAGTCGACTCACTCAGCACAACAGTCGCTTCAGTCACCGAAGAGAAAGTGAAGGCTCAGGAGGAGACACAGAATGTGACCAACGAACTTAATACTTGCTACTATGCAATAGGCACCAAGAAAGAGCTTAAAGAAGCAAAGATTATCGAGACAGGCTTCCTGAGAAAGACCAAACTTCTGCAGGCCGACTTCCAGCAAAGCTATTTCACCAAGGCCGACAAGCGCACAATGACTGTAATACCCACACAGTCCAAGAAAGCGAAAATATTGACCAACATGCCGTCAGACTCTTATGTAATCGAAGACGAAGGCGATACAAAAGTCATCAAGGTAACCAATCCCGAACGTTTCTGGAGCTTGTCCAACTACCTTGTAATTCAAGTCGACTGACAATACGTCGACACCCTCATAACCGAGCGCGGCCGCCTTACGGCGCCGCGCTTTCTTTATATATTACATATCCCTCCCCTATTAATAACATATCTATACCGTAATCACTTTTTATTATGTTTAATTTTGCAAGCATATCAATCTTATTCATTAATAAAATATCATGACCTTTAAATCATCAATTTCACGCATTAAGCTTACTCTGATGTCGCTGTTCATAACAGCGGCCGCAATCCACTCATGCTCTTCCGGCAGCAGAAAAGCATCAGGAGCCATTGACGAAACCACCCCTCAAGATACCGTCCTGACGGTGAAAGGCGCGGTCGAAATGGCCCAACAGCTTGGCATGGGATGGAATCTCGGCAATCAGATGGATGCCCAAAAAGACGGAGTAGCATCAGAGACGGCATGGGGAAATCCGGTAGTGACACAGGCTCTGTTTGACAAACTGGCTAACGCAGGAATAAAAACGGTACGCATACCCGTGACTTGGCTCGGTCATATAGGTGACGCACCCGGCTACACAATCAACAAAGCATGGCTCGACCGAGTGGAGCAACTTGTGGGATATGCCGAAAAAGCCGGACTAAACGCCATAATCAACATACATCATGACGGCGCCGACAGCCGCCATTGGCTCGACATAAAGGGAGCTGCCGAAAATCCGGAAATCAATGCCGCCGTGACGGCTCAAATCAAAGCTATGTGGGCCCAGATAGCATCACGCTTCAAAGACAAAGGACAGTTCTTGATATTCGAGTCGTTCAACGAGATTCATGACGGCGGCTGGGGCTGGGGCGCTAACCGTACCGACGGTGGCAAGCAGTACCGTACGCTCAACGAGTGGAACCAAGCATTTGTAGACACAGTAAGAGCCACAGGAGGCAATAATGCAGACCGTTATCTTGCGGTACCAAGCTACTGTACCAATCCGGACAATGCCGTAGACGGAAGTTTCAAATTACCTCAAGACTCCGCTGACAACCGTCTAATCGTCGCAGTACACTACTATGCTCCTGTAGACTATTCTTTAAATGACAAGTTCAAGGAATGGGGACACACCGGCACCGATGTGGATACTTGGGGCGATGAGACCTCCCTGCTTGAAACCTTCGGAAAATTAAAAAGCATGTATGTAGACAAAGGCATACCAGTATATATCGGCGAAATGGGATGTGTGCGCCGTGACAACGAGAGAGCCGAAAAATTTCGCCGCTACTATCTCGAATACGTATGTAAAGCCGCCCGCGACCATAACTTGGCCCCGATATACTGGGACAACGGATACGGAGGTACCGGCCGCGAGCAGTCAGGTTTATTCGACCGCACCACAGGAGAATATCTAAACAACGGCGGCGATATCATGTCGACAATGGTAAAGGCGGTCACCACCGATGACCCCGACTACACGCTGCAATCGGTATACGACAACGCACCTATATAAAATTTTACGGCAAAATGCCTCAACTTAATATTCCCGTTATGATTATTTATTAGTAAATTTGCATACTAATTCAACAATTCATAATGGGAATATTCAGTTTCTTCTCCAAAGAAAAAAAGGAGACGCTCGACAAGGGTCTTGAACGCACAAAGCAAGGTGTGTTTTCCAAATTGACACGCGCCATTGCCGGCAAGTCTAAAATAGATGACGAAATACTCGACAATCTTGAAGAAGTATTCATCACTTCTGACGTAGGAGTAGAAACCACTCTCAAAATAATAGACCGCATCGAGAAGCGCGTGGCCAAAGACAAGTATGTCAACCTGTCGGAGCTCAACGGTCTGCTCTGTGAAGAGATTACCGATCTTCTCGCAGAAAACAACAACGATTCGACACTGGAAGATTTCACAGTTCCCAAAGGCCACAAACCCCATGTAATCATGGTAGTAGGAGTCAACGGAGTCGGAAAGACCACAACCATAGGCAAACTCGCCTATCAGTTCAAAAAAGCAGGCAATAAGGTCATGTTAGGTGCGGCCGACACTTTCCGTGCGGCAGCCGTAGAACAACTCGACATATGGGGAGAGCGTGCCGGTGTACCGGTAATCAAACAGAAACTCGGCGCCGACCCAGCATCGGTAGCATATGACACTCTTCAATCGGCGACAGCCAATGATATCGATGTTGTCATAATCGATACCGCAGGACGTCTTCACAACAAGAAAGGCCTGATGGATGAGTTGACCAAGATAAAGAATGTCATGCAGAAAGTAGTACCCGACTCGCCTCATGAAGTGCTGCTTGTACTTGACGGCTCCACCGGCCAGAACGCTTTTGAACAAGCCAAGCAATTCGTTGCCGCCACAAAGGTAAACGAACTCGCCATAACCAAGCTTGACGGCACAGCCAAAGGAGGAGTAGTTATCGGAATAAGCGATCAGTTCAGAATTCCCGTAAAGTATATAGGACTCGGTGAAGGAATAGACGATCTGCAGGTATTCCACAAAAAAGAATTTGTACAATCGCTTTTCGGAGAGTCAAAATAAAATGCCACGTAAAAAAGTCGACGTCATAACTCTCGGCTGCTCCAAGAATCTTGTTGACAGCGAACGGCTAATGAGCATGTTTGCCGAAAGCGGCTTCGATGCCGTGCATGAACCTAAAAAAGTGCGCGGCGACATAGCCGTAGTAAATACATGCGGCTTTATCGGCGATGCCAAGGAAGAGTCTGTCAATATGATACTTGAGTTGATTCAGGCCAAAAACGAAGGCCATATAAAATCGCTCTACGTCATGGGATGTCTTTCACAACGCTATCTTGACGAGCTTAAGGACGAGATGCCTGAGGTCGACGGCTGGTACGGAAAGTTTGATTGGCCGGAGCTCGTGACCATGCTGTCGTCAAAACATCCGGCCACCTCTGCCTACGACAGGGTCATCACCACCCCACGCCATCATGCCTATATCAAGATAGCCGAAGGATGCAACCGCTTCTGCTCTTTTTGTGCCATACCTCTTATCACAGGACGTTTCAAATCGCGTCCTGTCGAGGACATTATAGAAGAGGTAAAAACTCTTGTGTCACGTGGTGTAAAAGAGTTCAACATCATAGCGCAGGACCTTTCAGCCTATGGCAGCGACCTTTACGGACATCAGGAACTTGCTCGGCTTATTGATGAAATGGCCTCGGTGGATGGTGTACAATGGATAAGGCTGCACTACGCCTACCCCGCACAGTTCCCTATGGAGCTACTTGACGTAATGGCCAAGCACCACAACGTATGCAAGTATCTTGACATAGCGTTGCAACATATAAGCGACAAGGTGCTCTCCAACATGCGCCGCCACATCAACGGAGAAGAAACCCGCCGGCTTCTTGACGAAATAAGAAAGCGTGTTCCCGGCATACATATACGCACCACACTCATGGTCGGCTTTCCCGGCGAAGGTGAAAAAGAGTTCTGCGAACTGAAAGAGTTTGTCAAAGAACAACGTTTCGAGCGTATGGGGGCATTTGCATACTGTGAGGAAGAGGACACATACGGAGCACTGAACTTTACCGACGACATACCTGAAGATGAGAAACAGCGGCGCCTGTCGCAGCTTATGGATATTCAAGCCGGTATTGCACAGGAGATAAACGAAGCAAAGATAGGCTCAACGGTAAGAGTCATTATCGACCGGGAGGAAGATCAGTATTTCGTAGGACGTACACAATGGGACTCCCCCGAAGTAGATCCGGAAGTCCTCATAAAAAAGGACAAGCCCTTAAAAAAGGGCGAATTTTACGACGTCAAAGTCGTAGACACTCAGTTCTATGATCTTATTGCAGAATTAGTGTGATTATAGATTATGCTGTCGCGCTCATTAAAATCGCTAATCAATTCCTGTCTTGATGATAAACGGACGTTTGCCGTATATGCTCTGCCCTATCACACTCCGGCGTGCATTGTAGCCGGAGAAAATTCATTATCATCAGGCGGCACTTTCTTTATAAACGACTTCAACAATACGTTGGGAAATCCGCTTACTATAAGTGGCTGTTCACAACACCACAATGAAGTTGAGCCTCCCGAGCCATACAACTGCTCTACTGTATATGAAGACTACAAACGGCATATCACAGACATCGTAAACGATCTGAAAAAGACCGGGGGCAAAACCGTATATTCGCGAACCCTATGCGGTGATGCGTCAGGAATAGACTGGGCGGAAGTCACCGACCGTTATTTCTCGGCATTTCCCGACACATTCCGTTTTATATATTACACTCCGGTTACCGGTGCATGGCTGGGGGCCTCGCCCGAAATACTCCTCGAACGCAAATCGGGCGAAAGCAGGGTATACACAATGTCGCTTGCCGGGACCACAAGTAACGACTCGACCGAAAATTGGGACGAAAAGAACATAAAGGAACATGACTTTGTCACACGATATATAACTGATGTATTCAATCAATTAGGCATAAAAGCCGAGATATCGCCCGCCGAAGATGTATATTTCGGTACCGTAAAGCATTTATGCAACCGTATATCGGGAGAATACACAGGCGATTTTTTTACAGCAATAAATGTTCTGAGTCCAACTCCGGCACTTGCCGGAGTGCCGCTTTCCGACGCGCTTGAACACATTGGGCTGCACGAACCGCATCCGCGCAGGTGTTATGGAGGATACACAGGTGTCATAGACAGTGAAGGCGAACACGCGTATGTAAATCTGCGAAGTGTCCACTTCTCGCCCAAATACTTCTGTATATACGCCGGCGGCGGCATCACATCAGACTCCAATCCTGATGACGAGTGGACTGAAACCCGCAACAAAGTGCAGAAACTTCACAACATTATCTTATCGAGTGTAAACAATGGACGATAACCGACGCGGAAAACCGTTTCTTGTGATAACCATAGCAGTCATCATACTGTTCGGGATATCAATGTTGCCGTTATCGCAACTTACAGACGGCCGATTGCGTGACTACAATCTGTTGGCCGACATTTTAAAGATAACCGATGACTCGACATCCGTAACAGTACAACCCGACGACTCCGCACCTGTAGACAAAGCGCTTATTGCCGCTCAAGAGGAAGAAAAACAAAAAGCGGTCGTCAGCCCCGACACCCTGACAGATACTAAAGAAGAAAAAGAAGTCCACCCTGTCGATACAATATCCCCCATAGTTGCCCCGATAACGTCACGTCAGGGCGATATAGTGGTAATGGAAGATTATACCGGTAACGGTTCAGGTCTTGACCGGTTTAAGAACGCACTTTCTCAAAAAGACAGCCGTGTTGTCAGAATTGCATTTCTCGGAGACTCATATATCGAAGGCGACATTTTCACGCAAAATGTCCGCGAAAGCCTTCAGCAACATTTCGGTGGCTCCGGGGTGGGTTATGTCAACATGTATTCCGAATTTCCCGGCTTCAGACGTTCGGTAAGGCAGTCAGGGAGCGGCTGGAAAGTATTCGATATCAGCAAAGGACGGGCCAATAACGCCTATCTGTCTCTTACCGAACAATATTCCGTACCTGACGGTAAGGCAAAGGCTCTGTATAAAGGCGTAGACAAATTTCACAACGCCGATTCATGGCAGGTATCGCGCTTTTTGTTTGTAAGCCCCGATGACTGTGTCGTCACCACAAAAGTCAGCGACGGAGAGCCGGAGCTTCATTCCGTATCGGGATCTTCCGATGTGCAATGCATCGAACTACCCTCACCCACCACTTCATTTTCCGTATCGACCGACTGCACATCGCTCGCCGCGATAGGTGTATGGCTTGATGGAGCCACGGGCATATCGTTAGACTGCATGTCGTCACGCGGATATTCAGGAGTTACATTATCCAAAATAAATGTCGGACTAAGCCGGTCAATGCGACAATATATCGACTATGACCTCATTGTATTGGAATTCGGCATAAACGCCATGTCGGCAGCTCAATCCGATTACTCCGCCTATACCCGTCTGATGACGAAAGCTGTGGCTCACCTGAAAGAATGCTATCCGCTCGCCGACTTTATAATCATGGGCATCGGTGACCGCGGGCAGAAATCGGGCTCAGAAATAAAATCGATGAGAGTGGCACCGGCCATGACTTCGGCCCAGCGTGATATAGCCCGTAACTCGCGCTGTATTTTCTGGGATACGCGCGAGGCCATGGGCGGGGAGAACTCTATTGTCGACTGGGCCAACGCGAATCCGTCACGGGCCAACAAGGATTACATCCATCTTACTCACAGCGGAGGAGCCGTTTTAGCCGAACAATTTGTAAAATCATTATTGCATGCACTTGAGAATTAAGCATATTATTACGACCATCATAGCCATATCATCACTATGTCCGATACAGGCGCAAGATGACGACTGTGACGAAGTCATAAGACTGAATCCGAGCCTTACAGCCGATGCGGACAATGATATTGTATCCATACCTCCATTTATCAATCTTGACGCAAACGTCATAGAAAGTAACGGAGCCGACTGGAACTCCTTACGGCATAAGGCTGCGTCAACGGTCACTATACCATTGTCAATAGTACATATAGGCGACTCGCATATTCAGGCCGATTTTGCAACCGGGCATACAAGACGGCTTTTTCAAAAAAACTATGGCAATCCCGGCAGAGGGCTTGTCATACCATTCCGCATGACCGGAACAAACGAGCCTCGCGATTATTTAATGAAAAGCTCCGGTACATGGAAGGGCTCCAAGTTAATGAAGCAGTCACCCAATCTTCCGGTAGGCTTCACAGGTGTGGCCGTGACTCCTTCATTTCAGAGCACCGACCTTGTCATATCTACCCTTTCACGCACCGATAAGAAAGAACTGTTCAATGACGTCACCCTCTATTGCAACGGCTTGCCGGCCATAGATGCGGTGTCATCTGACGGAAAGATGTTAGACTATGAAATACTTGCCTCCCCCGGGGCATGTACTGTCATGCTCTCACGAGCAGTGAGCGAACTTACTTTGTCGCTATCGTCAGCCGGCTCAACGGTCATATATGGAGCCGACCTGCGTATGTCAGGCGAGTCGGGAGTATTCTATCATGCCATAGGCAATAACGGAGCCACTTATGCCTCATATAGCTCGGTAACCGACTTCGCCGACGGATTATCGGTCCTCAATCCCGACCTTGTTATAATAAGCCTCGGAGCCAATGAAGCATTCGGCAAGACCGGCCCTGAAGATATTTATCGGGCTATGGATATGGTTGTCAGCGATATCAAGGAGGCCAATCCATTCTCGGAAATACTTCTTGTCACTCCCATGGAATGTCAAAAGAGTACACGTACCCGCAGACGTCGTGCACGCAGTTTTGCCGTAAATGAGAAAATAGCGGTAATGCGAGAAACCATACTGCGGTACGGCCGTGATAAAAAAATAGCCACATATGACTGGTATTCGGTAGCCGGAGACCAAGGCGCATCAAGCAAATGGGTCGGCGAAGAGCTGATGGCTAAAGACCGTATACATCACTCCCACAAAGGCTATCTTCTAAACGGACAATTGCTCTATGAAGCACTAAACAAAGCACTGCAGCCATGAATCAACTTTGGGATAATATAGTAGAATTTGTCGATGCCGAACGGCTCAAAGCGACACTCCTTTATGACAGCGCCAATCCTCTGCTGTTCAATACAGGGCTGTTCTTGGTCCTGTTTGTGGCATTTCTGCTTGTATACCGGATATTGAGCCGTCATCATACACTAAAGACTATTTTCGTCATACTTTTTTCGCTCTACTTCTATTACAAATCAAGTGCGGAGTATTGCTTCATATTGCTTGGAGTATGTGTCAGCGACTATCTGCTTGGACTTTGGCTGGGAAGTGCCAAATCACGTACCTTAAGAAGAGGTATCGTTCTTCTCAATGTCCTTGTCAATTTGGGTATGCTTGTATATTTCAAATATCTCAACCTTATACTCACAACCATAGCGGACTTCTCGTCTTCTAAATTCGATGCCCTCGACATAATACTTCCTGCCGGAATATCATTTTTCACATTCCGCTCCATAAGCTACATTGTAGACATATATCGCGGAGACATAAAACCTACACGCAATTTTCTGAACTACACATTTTTCCTTACCTTTTTCCCGCCGCTTCTGGCCGGTCCTGTGGTAAGGGCCAAAGATCTCATGGGGCAGATAGAGTCGCATCCGGTGGCATCGCGGGCCATGGTCAGTTCAGGATTGTTTCTTATCATGGCCGGAGTCGTCAAAAAAGTCATAGTCGCCGATTATATCAGCGGCAATTTCATAGACCGTGTATTTGATAACCCCACCATGTTCTCGGGCTTTGAGAATCTTATGGCCGTATACGGGTTCACCCTTCAGCTGTATTGCGATTTTTCAGGATATTCCGACATGGCCATAGGCATAGCACTACTGTTAGGCTATCGCTTCAAGGCCAATTTTGATGCCCCGTTCAAGTCACAAAATCCGTCGGAATGGTGGCGACGCTGGCATATATCACTATCAACATGGCTGCGCGATTATCTGTATATACCGATGGGAGGAAGCCGTTGCAGCAAGCCCCGCACACATGTCAACTTATTTAATACCATGTTACTTGGCGGTTTATGGCACGGCGCATCATGGATGTACATCATATGGGGGGCATGGAACGGTCTTTTGCTTATAGTGCACAAGACACTCCGAAGCATCTTTCCACATGTAAGTGAGAAAAAGCGAAATGCATGGTGGAGAGTCACGGCAAATGTATTTCTCACATTCAACCTAATGGCTTTCGGCTTTATGTTTTTCAGAGCGCGCTCCATGACGCATGTACATGACATGATTGGACAGATGATACACAACTTCCACTTCGCTGTGGCTCCGCAGTTTTTAAGCGGTTACCTTATGATTGTACTTGCTATGGCTGCCGGCTATCTGATGCACTTCGCTCCCAAAAGCTGGAGCAAGTCGCTCGAACACAGTTACGGACGTCTTCCGCTGTTGCTTCAGTCCGTAGTTCTGGCCATACTCCTTCTTGTCATTATACAAGTACGCCAAAGCGATATTGTGCCGTTCATTTATCTACAATATTAGTCTGAACAACAAACCTGCATCATATCAGGATTTACGCGACGCCTTGATTGCAGCAATAAAATCAGGCAGTTCATCGCGCATGACATGATTGCGATGTATGGCCCGGTGACAATTTGGACATACGGGCATAAGGTTATCCAAAGCCTCTTCTATCGTCTGCTCCTCGCTCCGGCCCTCATACATGAATATGGGTTTTATATGATGTATCTCGATACATGAACTTCCATATTTGTCGCCATAAAAGCTACCGAAATCAAATCCGCAACAGCAACACTTCAGCACTCCGTCCTGAGTGTAATGTGCCACAGCCGCATCGCGCAGTTTTCGCGAGCGTTCGTGTGACGTGGCGGTCATAGTTATAGTCTCACCTTCCGACACAAGCTCATCATAAGGTATCACCTTTCCGTCAGTGACATCGTCCAAGTGTCCTCTGACATCCTCATAGTCAAAGTCTGATGACAACAGGTATCTAAGGCTGTCCATACGCGCCTCAACAAAATCGCGTCCCAATTGGGTTATGGCATAACCTTTGTCGTCATATATGGCATATCCCGGAGCCACAAGCGTATTATGGCTGCGCAGGTTGCGTACCTTCTGTGAAAAGTAGGTGTCATTTCTGCCCGATAATATCTCTGCATCGATGCCCGAAGGCCTCATCATCGCGGTAAGTTGTTTTATAAGTTCAGAAGTCGTGATTCTGCCACCATTACACACCGCCAGATAAAGAGTAGGCAGTATCAGTTCTTTTTCTGAAATACGTCGTTCACTCATAGAATCAATAATTAGTTATCAATAAATGTTTTACCTTTCTGTCATTGCGGTTCATAAAACTAACAAGATAACTCTTGTCAAATGTAAGTATATTTATACCCGGACGATCATACAGACCATATATATAATCGGTATGTTTTATTACCATCATCCATTTGGCCACACACTTGCCGGTAAGATAATCGGCAAGTCTTTTCTGGTCGTCGCGGGTAAACTCATTATTGGCATAAGTGCTGAACTCGCTGTCATACGGCGGGTCAAGAAAGATGAAGTCATCCTCATCGGGCTTATGTTCTATAAGGAACTTCTCGAAATCAAGATTGCATATATGGGTGGCGGCAAGTTTAGCGGATAATCCTGACGACTTGTAATACTCCATCTTTTTGTCGAAATTCTTTCCGTTATACGCAATGCCACCGTAAGGTACATTAAACTTACCGTCGCTGTTATAGCGAAACATGCCGCTGTAGCAATAATTGCGTATAAACAGAAACAGCGCGCAGTGTTTAGCCGGATCGAGGACCTCGATGATATTGTCATTATACAGATGTCTGAAATACATGTAAAGCGCACCTTTGACGGCAGTCTCGATATTGTCTGAAAGATCCTTTTCCGACAGACGGCTTTTTGTAAGCTCAAGCTTTTTCATACGCGACATCTTGTCTATGAACGTGCGTCTTATCTCTCTTATAAAGGCGTCAGGATCGTCATTAAACCTGTCACCCGTCAGGCCGAGTATCTCATCACGAAAATCACGACAAAAATATGACACCTCCATATCGAGCATGTCCTTTGTAAGTAGTTCGTCACGAAAACCGGTATAGAGGCGCAACAGTTCACGATGGCGTGTAAACAGTTCACGTGCACCGTTCCATGCTGTATTTATATTGTCGACATAGCGGAAAAACATCTCACTCCCCTCTTCTCCCGCCAGATAACGGTAAAAGTTTATAAGTTCTGTCGACAAGTCATTTATATAATATTCAGCAGCGTCTACCGCGGCATACACCGCGCCACCGCCCACGAAAGGCTCGAAATAACGTCTAAATTCAGGCATGGCCGGCAGAATGTATTTAAGTTCTTTCTCCTTACCTCCCGCCCACTTCAATAATGGCTGCATTACTTGTAATATAATTTCTTAACGCAAAGATACGAATATGCATAAAACAAATAGATCCGCTTTTGCCAAACTAAGTATCAAAAGCGGGACAATGGATCAATTATGCATATTGAACGATCCACTGTCCCGCTTATATGTAAACAATTATTTCGGCTCTATCAGTCAATAAGGGCGTGACCTGTCATCTCAGCGGGTTGCGGCATGCCCATTATTTTCAGGATTGTGGGTGCCACATCGGCAAGCTTGCCGTCCTCGACCTTGGCATCCTTGCGTCCGGTAACATAAACACAGGGTACAGGATTGAGCGAGTGGGCTGTATTGGGAGTACCGTCAGGATTGACAGCATTGTCGGCGTTGCCGTGGTCAGCGATTATAATGACTTCATAATCCGCGCTCTTCGCTGCCTCCACAGTATCTTTCACACAGTCATCGACAGCTTTCACCGCCTTTTCGATGGCCTCGTATATGCCTGTATGACCCACCATGTCGCCGTTTGCATAGTTCACGACGATAAAGTCATACTCCTGACTTTTTATGGCATCGACCAGTTTATCCTTAACCTCGTATGCGCTCATTTCAGGCTTCAGGTCGTAAGTGGCTACCTTAGGCGAAGCCACCAGTATACGCTCCTCTCCTTCATATGGAGCCTCACGGCCTCCGTTAAAGAAAAATGTGACATGAGCATATTTCTCCGTCTCGGCAATGTGCAGTTGCTTCTTGTCAAGTGAAGACAGATATTCACCGAGAGTATTGTTGACATTCTCTTTATCGAAAAGGATGTGTACGCCTGTAAACGAAGCATCATAGGGAGTCATGCAATAATACTGTATGCCGGGTATAGTATGCATACCGGCTTCGGGCATATCGTGCTGGGTAAGGACCATGGTAAGCTCCTTTGCCCGGTCATTACGGTAATTGAAGAATATCACGGCATCGCCATCCTTTATTGTACCGTCTACTGCCGCATTGACAATGGGTTTTACGAATTCGTCGGTAACGTCCTCATCATATGACTCCTGCATAGCCTTTACCATATCGTCGGCTTTCTTACCCTCACCGTTTACAAGCAAGTCGTAAGCGATTTTCACACGCTCCCACCGTTTGTCACGGTCCATAGCATAGTAACGGCCTACAATCGAGGCGACTTTACCGGCCGACTTGGCGCAGTGCGCCTCCAGTTCTTCGATAAAGCCCTTGCCACTACGGGGATCGGTATCACGACCATCCATAAAGCAGTGGATATATACTTTTTCAAGACCATATTCCTTGGCTATGTCGCAAAGAGCATACAGATGGTCAAGTGAAGAATGTACTCCTCCGTTGGAAGTCAATCCCATAAAATGAATAGCCTTGCCGTTATCGCGTGCATAGCTGAATGCATTCACAATTTCGGGATTATTCAAAATTGAACCGTCCTTGCAAGCCTTGTTGATTTTGACAAGGTCCTGATATACCACTCGACCTGCGCCGATATTGAGGTGACCGACCTCGGAGTTACCCATCTGTCCGTCAGGCAGACCTACGTTCTCACCGCTTGCCTGTAGCTGTGAGTGAGGATATGTAGCCAAGAGGTAGTCCCAATATGGAGTGGGAGTGGAATATATCACGTCGCCTTTACCATGATTGCCTATTCCCCAGCCGTCGAGGATCATCAATAATGCTTTCTTTGCCATAATTATTATCGTTTATTATATTATAATATGGTGCAAATTTACAAATATTTTCGGAGCAAACCTAACACCACGCCTTCAATAAAAGAAATGGGGAACCGGACCGTTAAGCCGATTCCCCACCTCACGTTTCAACTATTTATTTATGAGAACCTCAATGCCCGGTATCACTACCCGATAAAGAGGACGAGGGATGTGAAAAAGCGGGTAATATCACTGTTTCAATTTCTATAACAACTGAAAACCGTTTGTGGACGCGGCTTCCGGGCATTTTGAGGGTTAAAAGTGCTTTAAAAAAGTAAATCTAACGTCAATTTTACGATAATATTATCAAATTAACTTAATCGGTTAACAATTATAACATTTACCTCCGGTCATGCGTATTTCCGCTAAAACCGTCATATATCTCACCAAGCCTGAATGGAAGTTCTCCACGTATACCGCCGGCAGTAAGCAATATGTTGTACACACGGCGTATATAAGCATCGGTCAGATCATAAACAAACATGTAGTCAAGAGTATCCTCCAGTACGCTACAGGCCGTTCTGCAATGCGAGTCCTTGATCCATGACTTCATGCGCAAAGCATAACGCACCAAGTTTTCAAGCAGAAACAACCTTAGTTCTACGACAAGTCCCGGACCCGGGTGCAGAGTGATGAACTCTTTCACCGCTTTTTTACATACCGACGTGCGCGCCCGAGGACGTCCTTTAGACGGAAAAAATTCTTTGGCTATGACTGACTTGTACTTTTCAAGCATCTTGTTCTCATCAGGATTGACATAGTATTCGAGATATTCACGCGCATCCTTGCGGGCATCGTACAGCTCAAGCAGCACCGTGGCTATCTGGTCACGGTCAAGCATCATGAGTTGTCTTTTTAATGAAGTCTTTGACATAAAGCCATGAAATGGAAGTCGAAATTGTTCTTTTTGTCGGAAAAATATATTTATTTTTCCGATGTTATGAGCTATATTATTCATAACTTTGTCGCGAAGTTACAAAATATATAACCATAGTTCAATAAAAATTATGAATAAACTGTTATGCTCCATCGCGGCACTGTCAGTATCGTTATACGCTGCAGCCGAAGGTTACCAAGTCAATACTTTAAGTGCCAAACAAGGCGGTATGGGGCACACCGGAGTTGCACAAAAACTCGGAGCCGAAAGCATGTATTTCAATCCGGCCGGACTCGGCTTCATGGACAAAACACTTGATCTGTCGGCAAGTGTAAATGCTATATCGGCCACGGCCAAAGCCAAGGTAAACGATACATGGTACGAGACCGACAACGGCATAAGCACCCCGCTTATGATAAGTGCCGCATTTAATATTTATGACAATCTGAAAGCCGGTATAAATATATACACCCCTTACGGAAGCAGCATAGACTGGACCGTCAACTGGCCCGGAGCCGTACTTAACCAATCGGTTGATCTCGCCACATATACCGTACAGCCTACCGTAGCATGGCGCATAACGCCAAAACTGTCGATAGGAGCCGGACTTATGGTGTCATGGGGCAATGTGGATCTGAACAAAGGTCTTGTAATACCCTCCACTCTTGACGCAATGCTTCAAGGCATGGGCAGTGATGCACGCTTCAATAATACAATGCCCGCATCGGTCAACCTCACCGGCAATGCCGATGTGGCTTACGGGTTTAACATCGGCGCCATGTATGACATAAATAAAAAATGGACTGTAGGTGTGAATTTCCGCTCCAAGATGACCATGAAAGTAAAAGCCGGCGACGCAAAAGTATCGTACGCCAATGAAATTGCACGCAACATACTTGAGCCAAAACTGGGCCTTATAAACGAAGCCAACTTCAAAGCCGAGATGCCTATGCCATCGGTACTTACATTTGGTGTTAGCTACAGGCCCCTCGACGCGCTGCTGCTGGCATTTGACGCCCAGCTCACCGGCTGGAGTACTTATAAGACTCTTAATATAAATTTTCTCGACCCAGCAGTAAGCTCTTACGACCAGCATCTTGTAAAAGACTACAAAAACGCATGGGCATTTCGTCTCGGCGCACAATATGCATTAACCGGACGCCTCGACCTTCGTGCAGGTTTTATAGTGGATATGGCTCCGGTAAACAAGAATTACTATAATCCTGAAACACCGGGCATGACAAAAATCGAACCGTCGCTGGGACTGTCATTCCGTCCTCTGCCGTCATTATCGATAGACCTCGCAATGCTTTACGTGGCAGGTGTCGGTGAAAAGGGAGCAAAATGTCCTTATCTCGACTTACTTGCCGGACAACTCGGACAAGACCCGCAACGCACTTTCGAGGCCGATTATAAAGTGTATGCCTTTGTTCCGTCCATAGGTGTGTCATTTTCTTTCTGATGCCGTGAGCATTTCAACCTGTTGAAGTGTTTATAATTTGTTTTCAGCGAAAAATTATTTAATTTCGCGGCATTAAAACGATTAAATATATGGTAGAACCCAAGCACTATCCGGGACTTAACGAAATTCAGGTAAATGAAAGCCGTGCGCTACACGGAGTAAACATACTAACTCCTCCGGAAAAGGAGTCGTTGTTAACTCGCTTTTTGGAAAAATTCCGCGACCCTCTTATCATAATACTTCTCGTAGCCGGCGCGCTCTCTATAGGCATCTCCATATATGAGTACTACGGCCTGCATGAAGGTGCAGCCGTGTTTTTTGAGCCTTTAGGCATATTCGTGGCTATACTTCTCGCGACCGGACTGGCTTTCTTTTTTGAAATCAAGGCCGATCGCGAGTTTGCGATATTGAATCAGGTAAACGACGATGAACCCGTACAGGTTATACGCAACGGCAACGCCATACAGATACCGAAAAAAGACGTCGTCGTAGGAGATATTGTCATATTATCCACCGGAGAGGAGATACCGGCTGACGGACAGCTGCTTGAGGCTGTGTCACTGCAGGTCGACGAGTCATCGCTGACAGGAGAACCTGTATGTGCCAAGTCTACCGACCCCGCACATTTCGACAAAGAAGCTACATTTCCTTCCGACCATGTGCTGCGCGGCACTAAAATCATGGAGGGGCACGGCATAATGACAGTAACGGCTGTCGGTGACAAAACGGAGAACGGTAAAGTATTTGAAGCCGCCCAAATCGATGATTCCGTAAAAACTCCGCTAAATGAACAGCTTGAACGTCTCGGCCGTCTTATATCACGTGCCAGCTACGGTATAGCGGGTCTTATTGTATGCGTACGCATGGCAATGTTTTTTATCAATGTTGGCGACGGCTTCGACTGGATGACATTCCTGTCATTCTTCCTACAGACAATAATGATAGCCGTGACGCTGATAGTCGTGGCTGTACCCGAAGGCCTTCCAATGGCCGTGACTCTAAGTCTTGCCTACAGCATGCGCCGAATGCTCAAAACAAACAATCTTGTGCGTAAGATGCATGCCTGCGAGACTATGGGCGCCGCAACTGTGATATGCACCGACAAGACCGGTACTCTTACAGAAAACCAGATGCGCATATATAATACCGACTTCTTCGCCCTACCCGACCAACGGCTCGGCAATGACGCGACATCACGCATCATCGAGGAAGCGATAGCCATAAATTCGACGGCACAACTTGACCTGTCGAATCCGGATAAAGCCACGGTGCTTGGCAATCCTACAGAAGGAGCATTGCTGCTGTGGCTTGATGCGTCAGGACATGACTACCGCAAAATAAGAGAAACGGTCGAGATCATAGACGAACTTCCGTTTACCACCGAAAGAAAATACATGGCCACTGAAGTGCGCTCACAGGCTCTTAAGGGTAAATCGGTGCTTTATGTGAAAGGAGCCCCGGAAATTGTATACGGACTATGTTCATCAACCGAAGGTGATGTTGACAAATCTACGATAGACAAGATGTTGCTTGACTACCAGAACCAAGCCATGCGCACACTCGGTTTCGCATACAAGATAATGAACGATGACGAGCTACCGTTCAGCGAGGGAGCAATAGCAGGCCGAGACCTCGTATTTATGGGCATAGCGGCCATTTCAGATCCTGTGCGCGCCGAAGTGCCCGATGCGGTAAAAGAATGCATCGACGCTGGCATAGCCATAAAGATTGTAACCGGCGACACACCCAATACGGCCAAAGAGATAGCCCGCCAGATATCGCTGTGGAATGAAAACGACAACGAGCGCAACATAATCACAGGGCCGGAATTTGCCGCTCTTTCCGACAAAGAGCTCATGGAACGTATCGATGACTTTAAAATTATAGCACGTGCGCGTCCGCTTGACAAAAAACGCCTCGTCGAAACACTACAGAAAAAGGGAGAGGTCGTGGCTGTGACCGGCGACGGCACAAATGACGCACCGGCGCTAAAAGCGGCACATGTAGGCCTATCTATGGGCGACGGCACATCAGTAGCCAAAGAGGCAAGCGACATCACCATAATAGACAACTCGTTTGCAAGTATAGGCCGCGCCGTCATGTGGGGCCGGTCGCTGTATCACAACATACAGCGCTTTGTACTATTTCAGTTGACAGTAAATGTTGTGGCATGCCTTATCGTGCTTTTCGGAGCATTTATGGGCACGGAGTCACCCCTTACGGTGACCCAGATGCTTTGGGTTAACATCATAATGGACACATTTGCGGCTATGGCACTTGCCTCACTGCCGCCATCACAGTCGGTGATGCAAGAGAAACCTCGCTCTCGAAATGCATTCATTATAACCCGATTGATGAAGTGGGACATAATAACTGTAGGCGGCATATTTTTCATAATACTGCTGGCTCTGCTCTACCTGTTCCACCACACATATATAGAAGGTCTTGACAGCATGTTCCCGCTAAACCTGTCGGCTGAAGGCCACGACCTGTCGCCCTACGAGCTGAGCCTCTTCTTCTCGATATTCGTATTCATGCAGTTCTGGAACATGTTCAACGCCCGCTCGTTCGAGACCCGCAAATCGGCATTTCATCTAAAAGGATGTTCGGAGTTTCTGCTGATAGCTTGCGCCATCTTTTTCGGGCAGGTATTAATCGTTGAATTCGGCGGAGAGATGTTCAACGTTGTGCCTCTGCGGTTTATCGATTGGGTAATAATAGTTGTGGCTACCTCACCCATACTCTGGTTCGGCGAAATCATTCACCTTTTCAAGCGCTCGTGAACACAAGTCACGGTTAACAAACTTTAACCCCGAATAACCGTACATAGCTGACCGCATGGCTTATATTTGCGGCAAACATATATAAGCCATGAGCACATTGCAGTCACGACAGATACGTGTATTTCTATCATCTACCTTCCGCGACATGAACGCGGAACGCGACTATCTCGTAAACTTCGTATTTCCGAGGATAGATGACTACTGTCGGCAACGCTATCTTGAATTTACGCCTATCGACCTGCGATGGGGCATCCCCGAGGAGGACAGCCGCAACGGACTGGTACTGCGGGCATGTCTTGAGGAGGTCGACAACTCCCGGCCGTTTTTTGTAGGCATACTTGGCGAGCGCTACGGCTGGACACCGGGCGAGGCCGAGCTCGACGCTCTGGGAGCCTCGCTTCAGCGCGAACAAGACTGGCTACTTGAGAAAGTAGTCGAGGGAGCGAGCATAACTGAGATGGAGATTGACTACGGAGTGCTGCGCGACATGAACATACCCCACGCATGCTTCTTTCTGAGAGCCCCGGGTGTGGAAGTGCCCGATGACTTCAAGGAACCGACAGGTTCGGTAAACGAAAAACGTCTTATGGCGCTGAAAGACAAGATACGCCGTCAGAAAAAATACGGCTGCTACGAATACTCGACACCAAAAGAGCTGGGCGACAGGCTCTACACCGAGCTTATGGCGATGATCGACTCCGAGTATCCGCCCACAAACTACGACTGTGACGACGCATTGACCGTGCCTCACGAGATGTCGCTTGAACGCCGTGCCCGCACTCTTTGCGACATCACCCACTACCGAGGCGACTTCGACAAATGGATCGAGAGCCTTAAAAAGGTTTTCATGGTGCGCTCACGTGCCGGCGGAGGCTCGTCGACCGTTCTCGCATACTGCGTCAAGGACTTGCGGAGCTATTACTCCGACAATAAGATAATATATTTCGACTTCGAGAGTCTGCCGTCGGTGGCCTCGCCGGTCGACGAGTTCTTGAAGTTCATGGCCCTTGAGCGTCACCGCCTGCCCGACGACAAATGGAGCATGGTGGCCATCGACAACGCATCGATGCTTGACACCGATGACATTGAGCGGCTGATCGAGTGGATAGACAATCAGTGCAACAATGTCCATGTGGCATTTTCGGTAACAATCGGCTCCAATGCGGCCGACATGATAGGCTTCCGCTATTCGTGCCCTACCTCAACGCTAAGCATATACGACACTGAACAACGCGGCGAGGTAATAGACAACTATACCCGCCAGTACGGCAAACGGCTGACTCCGGCACAAAAAGAGCGTATAATCAAATGTAATCATACCGATGACCCCACTACAATGAATATTCTGCTGGAGTCAATAGTGGCCCACGGGCGTCTTGAGACTCTCGACGGGTACATCGACAAGTTGCTCAAGTCAACAGGGGTCAATGACATATTCTACGCCATACTGTCGGAAGGAGATAAAGCGTTCCACAGCATCGGTCTCGGAAAAGAGTATGCCGCCGCCACTACCGCCATATCGCTTGTGCCGACCGGAATACCGGAAAAAGACATGTACGAATCGTTGAATATACCTCAAACGGCATGGCTGACCATAAGGCCGTTTGTCATGCGCTTCTGCAAAGGCAACGACAACAGCATAGCGCTTACAAAGTCAAATTGGTGCAGGGATGTGAAAATGTTCTGGAGCACTCCCTACAGAGCCGCAGCGGGCAAATCCATAATAGACTGGTACCTCGCCGACCCGGAAAGATATGCCCGCGGAGCACGCATAGCGGCTGCAATATATGAAGACATATGGCATCTGCCTATCGGAACGGACACTTCCGATGAAGCAGCGATGACAGACTTAAGCCGGAAGATGCTCAGCATAGCACTCTCCCCTGACCTCACGAAATCAATACCTACCGGTGCGCTCGGCCTGATATTCAGCCTGACAATGCGCGACGGCATAGCTAAAGCCGGCGATGTGGCCATATACGGCAGAAAGCCTGACCTGCTGTCGCCCGAGGAACAGCATGCCTACTACTCAAGACTGGCAAGAGTATTCACTTCGTTCAACCGCAACGCCGATGCTGCATGGTGCTACGAGCGGCTATATGAACAGCGCATCAAGTCGGGCGACGTTTCCGCTCCGATATATAAGGCACGGGCGCTGCTGCTTGTAGGAAAAGCTACGGAAGCCATCGATATGCTGAAATCATCGGGGCTGGCAGGCTTCAAAGGATTGACGGGACTGTTTCGCAAAAAGGCCGATACCGGCGCCGATTTAAGAAATAAAATCAATGCTCTTGCGGTCATGGTAAGGGCCTACGGCGCTTTGGGCCAATGGGACAAAATGCAGAATACCGACATCGACATAGAGAAAGCAATGGACGCTATAGACGAAAACAGCCTCGACATAGAGACAGTAGACAACTCCATAACCGCAATCACTGAAATAACGCTGATGCTAAGCATGTACGGCACGGCCAAAGCATGTCAACAGGCAAGCAAGATATCGCACAAAATGGCCGATGCGCTCAAAACGATGGGGTTGGGGCATCCCGCCGTTTACAATGACCTACTCGGATGCGGCATAAGAGAGTTGCGCCGCGGTGAGTATAAAAACGCCGAACGTTGGCTGAGAGAGGCCATAAACTCCGCCGTCATTGCTTTCGGCAGCAGCTACAACAATGTGCTTACCACCCATAAGCGCTCATATCAGTACAACCGCGCCGCCAACCTTTACGGAGTGGTCTATTACCGTCTTACCGGAAAGTATTATGACTGGGACGGCGTCGGATATACTACAAATGTCTACAAGCCGCTTGACAGTGACCGCCGACTCGAAGGCATCGACCCGGCCACGGTAGACAAAGGCGTCAAACAGACAATACTGCTCGAACGCGACTTTTACAAAAACGTCATCCGCACCATACAGCCGCCGTTCAAGCAGCAAGAGATGGACGCCGAACCCGACGAACTGCGGAAATCGCTGGGCTTATAGCCGGACTATCCGCAAAAATCAATCGAGCCGCTTAAATACCGCAAACCGGTAAGGGCGCCCGCAGTACGGCGCCCGCACATCCGGCCGACCCTACCAAAGCCCATGAACAGATGGATGTGGGATTAGGAAATTCTTTGTCGTAAAGGAGCAACAAAGAAATACACCTTTATTCTCCATTTTCTCTCTCAAAGTCCGCACTTGCTCTATGGTCATATTCAATTCTTCCGCCATTTTAGTCAATGTTATAGAAGGCATTGCTATAATCAGAGATAGCAGATTGATTTGAACTTCCGTCAAATCCCGATTATTGATTACTTCAATAATTTCTTTGGTGAGTTCTTTGGTTTCTTTGGGATTTTCTTTGGTTTCTTTATCGCTCGATTTGATGGTTTCTTGGGGAGCCATGTTTCTTGTCGGACGTTTGAAGGTGACGATTACGAATCCGCCGTCCCAACGCCATGCGGGTTCCTCAACACCTTGCTCGCGGCTGTAACTGTGAAATAAGTCATAGTTTTTACTTATTATTTTCATCAGTTATGCTTAATTCCGTTTCTTGATACTGTCGTTCGAATAACGATTACTTGCAAGAATTACACTTAACATCTTCTTTGATAGGACCTCCGATGATATACTTTTATCTCAATATGATTTAACCATCCCAGAAAAAGCCATGTATATAAGAAATGCTTTCAAAATGGCAGCATCAAGTGTTTCACTAAAAAGAGGCGCATTATATTGTATCATGCAAAATCCAGACAAGCTCAAGTATACTAAATATAAGAAGTTAACCAAGACGTTAATATTTTTGCCATTAACCACATAAAGGGCCAAGTCTATTTGATAATTTTGATATCTATGCTCTCCCCAATCTTTTAAGGGTGAGAGATTCTTTAAAATCCAATGAGATAATCCGGCGCAATAAACGCTTATGATTGAAGCAATAGCAATTGAGCAAAAAAGTATTGTAGCACCTGACAAACTTATAATATTGCAGTAGCTCAATAGTAAAATTAATACTAATGGTATTGCAATCGAAAAAATTATAACGATGAACAATCCAAAGAATAAGATAAATCCTGGATATGCAAAGTCAATAAAGAAAGACAGCATAATGTAAACTGTATTCAAAATTTGTATAGATAGCTTTGCTATTATACCATTTGTTTTAGATAGCCAATTAAGTATAATAAAGGCTGCAATTATAGCTATTGCACATAGCAACGTAGGCATCCAATTCCTAGTAAATAGAATAATAAGATAACAACTAAGACTTAATCCTCCAGCAGCCATAAATATCGAAAAAACAATATATAAACGAAATATAGTTTTATCCGATACCTTGTGATTTTTTAATAATTCTATAATAGTTTTCATCAGTATATGTTTAGATTATGAGTTAAGCGATGCCAAACATCAAGGCCCTTTCGACAGGTGTGGTATTTGCCGTGTTCGCATTATTCGCAATCCCCAAGTATGCAGAAAGTCTCATTAATACAACAGAGGGCACGCAATCATCGAAGTCGAAGTTATTCTCCGCCTTCTTGAACTGCACCACTTCAGATTCCATATGCTGAATCAAATAGTGAAAAAGCAGCCTATATGTCGAACTGTCAGTTGTCATAATCTTCTAACAATAAATATCTATCTATATATATGCGGTAAAAATTGTCTTTCTAATGCATGTTTATATATGTCGTTGTAGGGTTGAACGGTCGCTATGAAACAACCTCTCTATCTGTTCAGCCGTGAGCCAAACAGTCTCATTATAGAACCTGACCTCAATCTCCCTCTTTCCTCAATGCGCCTCAAATATTATAATCTCCCTGTTATCCATCTATTATAACTAACAAGTCCTATTTATACTCAATTATTTGTTTTATCAACTCCAAAGTAGGCTTGAAGTTCTCAAATATTTTGGGGTCTGTTTCTAAAGCACATAGATGAGAAAAAGCATCCTTATTTGAATCTTTTGTCTTAAATGGTTTCAACCCAGTTTCTCTATCAAATTCATCATTTAAGTCCTTCGCCTCTTCTAAGGTAGATGCCTTATACAAATTTTGATACTCCTTAAAATTTCTTTTCTCCAACATATTATGACTTCTTAGATACTCCTTTGGATATAGAAATTCTATCGGGCAGTATTTATTCATATGCTCAGGGGCTACTAAAGTCATAGCAAAAGACTGGTTTTCACACTGAGTCGCTGTTATTATTTTCGCATTACTAATGGCATTTGAATCACCCTTGATATTGTTAAAGGCAGCATACCCTTCTCCATCAGCATCGAAAAGTGCAACAAACTTTTTTCCTTGGAATAGTTTTGCTGGTGTGGATTTTATAAAATTAGCCAAAGCTACAGCATCATGCATATCTATGATTTCGAAAGGTAAATCATAGCATAAGATTTCATTAGCGCGATTCAAGTGAAGTATATCAGTTTTGCCTTCAACGAATATAATCGTATTTTTATTCGAATTGATAGCCAACGAAAATTGTTTGATAGCCTTGTCATATGTGAGAATCCCATCACTAAGTATCTCTATCGCTTCTGATGATGTCGTTTCTCTAATGTGTTTATGGTTTTGAATATCCTTTTCAAGTACGAATAAAGATCCTTCAGGAGCAAATGCGACAGTTGAAGAAGAATGGGTAGTAATAATTACACGTATATCTCCGCCTCCATTTTCTTTTGGCTGAGAAAGTTCATAGAGAATATCGACCATCATTTTACTCATTGTAGGATGAAGATGCGCATCAGGTTCATCTAATACTAACGTGTTAATTCGTCGCCCTGCAATATCTCGGCCAAGAGACAGGATTATAAATTTAACTATCATCTGCTCTCCAGATGATAGTGCAGAGTATTCTACTGTTTCGTTTTGTTTCCCGATAAATCTAATCTCCCCATTACGTTCTTTTAATTCAGGAAATGGATCTAACATTTTGTAGTATTCAAAACCATATTTGAGGAATAATCTATTAACTATTTCATAAGGTTTCTCTTGACTTGCAAGAGTTTTAAATTCCTCCACATTAGTTTTACGGGCAGCGATAGCAAGATTCTCTTTATATTCTTCATGCTCCTGTTTAATGTAATTTTCAAAGTCTTCTATTTCAGAGAAATCATTGAAATATGGATTCGCATATTGACGTATGTCCTCTTCGGTAATATTAGAGATCGTTTTACGAATTTTTATAGATATATTTTTTAGCTCTTCCTCATACGCAAAAATTGTTGCATTTATAATCATCTGATTATAAGACTTAATGTTGTTTGACAAGTCCCTCAATTCGTGGTTGAACTGACGTCTTTCGGCTTCATTCAATGAATCGTCTCTGAGTCTTGTATTAATCCATGATATACGATTATTCCAACCCTTTATGAGATTTTCCCAATTTGAAATATTGGTTAATCTATTCTCTGTATCATTATAGTATGATATTAACCCCGATATATTTTGCAACCTCGTTTGAGGTGATGGCATAACAAGAGCCACCTCGTTTTCAGCATCATCTGTTACTATAATTGGGATATTTATATGAACACCATTTGCTTCTTGTCGTTTGAGAATGTTCAATAAGTGTGTCTTGCCAACTCCGTTTACTCCTGTTAATATAGTAAACTGAGGAATGTGATTCCATGTAAATCCGCTGGGGATAGATTTGTATGACTCTGGGATATAAATATTTAGATATTTCATTATTGTTCTGTTAATATGGGAGATTGAAATAGTCTACGCAACCGTTGTTCTTAATAAGTTTTATGTTGGAACTTTCTGACCCTATCTGATGTGAAAAGTCAATCAAATCAGATATCATGTATATAATGGTGTCATAACCGGCCGCATGATGGGGCATATTATGAGCAAAAATATATTCTTTCTCATGATAATAAATAGTTTCATCAGGCATGGTATGTATGCCATTGTTATGAAGTGTATTCCTTATTTTTGCAAGCATCTTATGAGCTTTGCTCCATTCACTATCAGTTGAGATATTGAAATGATTAAACAATGACTCGTATACCTTAGTGAATTTGTGTGGAGTTTTAAACGCAAGGGAAGTGCAAAAGGCTCTATAATAACTTTCAATAACACTTTGAACAAAGATAATCAATGAGTGTTTGGTACGCTGTAGGTAGTCTATGGCAATACGTTTTGAATCTTGTTCTGATGTGTTAAAAAGATCACTCACATATTGGGGGTGCATGACATACCTTATGAATAGCACAATGTTTGTATTATGATAGATCAAAAGCCTGTCAATCTGTTCAAATATTGTTATTCGATAGTCGTGAATGACATCATAATGATACTGTTCTACAAGTTTTCTTCTTGCAGTTAATGCTTTATCCCGTAAGAGTTCCAACTCATGAAGATACTTATGGATAAGCTGAATAGGATTTAGTTCTTCTCCGCTCATAATATTAGAATGCGAAGAATTTGTCTTGCATTCGATTTTTTAGGTTGAACTTTTTGGTGGAGTCGAGCGCGCGCTCTATGCAGATGAACTTTGTGTCGGTGTTCTGCATAAAGTAGTTGACGGTTGAATCAGCCAAAGTGTTGTCCACACAAATATAGGTCTCTTTTATACCGTCTGAAGCGAGATACACCGTATTTTCTGTAAATGTAGGTTTGTGTTCAAATTTGTATGTAAGCATGAAGCCACGGGAAATAAGTATTTCCGTAATGAGTTCCTCATCATCGAAGCCCATAGAAAGTTGCTGTTCTTTTTCTGCAACGTACTTGTGGAAAAGCGCAAGATTCTCTTCTTCTGACTTCTCAGAGTCAGGGGCAAAGTCAGTTCGAGGAAAAGATGATTTGGTCAAAGTAAACACTTTGAATCCAAGTTGATCTAACTGTTGCTGATCTTCAGGAGTAGGAATCCTGCCGTCAAAATCCGATTTGACCTTTTCTGCGACAGCTTTATTACGAGCGATAGTTATGTCGCTGATTTTTTTGAAGCCGCGATTAATAGCAGCTTTGTTTTCATGAGATATAGCCACTGGGAACTGAACAAGAATATATTTTCTTGTTCCACCGTCTCTAAGATTTAGATTCGTTACCGCATGTCCAGTAGTTCCGGTACCTGCATAAAAATCGAGAATAATACTATCTTTGTTGTTATTAAGTTTCAGAATATACTCTAAAAGTTGCGTAGGCTTAGGGTATCGGAAACCGTAAATACCAAGACTTTCAAGTTCGGAGGTCGCAGTTTGTGTTCCTCCTAAGTTTTGAAGGACAGAAATTACGTGGCTCTTAATGCCACGGTCTTTGATACAATCAATTCCTCCAGCATTGGTTAGTATGAACCGTGTATCTTGATTTTTTGTATCTTTAACCGGCTCCCAATTATTGTCTTCACTCATGAATTGGTCTAGTTGCGCACGGGCAGCCCAACCACTTGTGATTTCGACATCATTTTTGACCTTATAGTTCTCTATTACTATGTCTGCTTCGTGGTGGGGCCAATGGTTAGACTGAGCCTTAAACACCATATTTTCCACTTCGGCAGGGAAACCAGCTCTAAGTGTTAATGTTTGAATTGGATTTTTGGGACCGTTTTTTACGATCGTATTGCGGATAAATTGGTTATTTAGTTTACTTCCATCTCCGACATTTGGATCCACGAGGTCTGGGTAATCGAATTTACTCGCATCTTTAGCGTATAACAACACATACTCATGGCAACTTTTTATCTTTGCTTGATTATCAAAGTTACCGTCTGTAATCCATACGAATTGAGCAATAAAATTCTCTGGCATAAAGACTTCCTCGCATATTTTTTTTAGATGCGCTACTTCCTTATCATTAATCGAAATAAGTATCACACCATCTTCTGCAAGTAAATCTCGTGCCTTTAGCAGGCGCGCGTAAATATCACTCATCCATACACTATGTTTTCTTCCTTCTGGAACAGACAAGGAGTCAATGAGAACGCCATCTTCAGTAATGCTGGCTTCTTCCCAATAATGCGCACGACTTTCTGAATAATTGTCATTATATGCTGTGAGTGCATCTGCATTATACGGAGGATCTATGTAGATGACTTTTATTTTGTTGCGATAAGATGGTGTAAGAATCTTTAATACTTCAAGATTATCACCTTCAATTATCACATTCTCAGTAGTGTCAGGATTGACACTCCGCTCTTCGTCGTAGTGCAGAGTTGCACGAGTCGGCATGAAAGCATTGCGTTTGGCTTTCGATTTGCCAAACCAACGGAATTCATAGCGTTCAGTCTCGTCAACGCCGTCAGGGTTCACAGCCTTTTTAACTTCGTTGATGTCAAGTTTGCCTTCCTGCGTAAACCAATCGGGAAACATTGTGCGTAATGTTTCAAGGCGTTCCGCATTGATGTCGGGCGACTGTATTATATGGTCTTTATATGTTTCCATTATTGTTTATTGTTTGGTTGGCTTGCGCCTTGAAAGTTTCGTATTCTTTGATTGGGGCTTTGTAATATGCCTCGATGCCAAGAGATTTAAAATGCTTGACCGCACATTTTATGCGTCCAATTTCATGAGGTGTCAACGCTCGAGTGTCGTTTATATCGTCTGTTCCTTTAATTTCAACAACGAAATAATACTCCTTATCCTCATGAGGGCTGCTCAATAGCCTTTTGTGAAGGACAACTCCAAAGTCAGGCTCATAATTCCCAATTGGTGTTGGTATCTTATACCATGACGGAAATTTTAGAAAGCACAGGACTTCAGAATTTGTGATTTTGTCTGCCTCTCTCGCAAATTCTTTCTCGAGAGAGCTGTCATAAAGAGTCTTATCCCATACTCCATGATTGGGAGTGGCTATCCAATCTTCACATCCGTCTTTGGAAAAATCTTCGAACTTAAATTCATAGATGTTTCCGGTAGGAGTGTATTCTATGCAACGCACCAATTCGTCAAGCTGAACCTGTCGAATCTTAAAGACAGCCTGTTCCATGAACACAGGCGGATTCTTAATGTACTGGTCTTTATTGCTGATACCGGCTATAATTTTCAGAACGGATGTATAACATAGTCCGGTCTTTTCGCTGATTTCCTCAACAAGGTCATGAGGATTGAACCTCGCTCTACCAGTATAAGATTCAGAGCCGTAGTACTCGGCATTATTCAGATTACTTATATCAGTTATCCTCATGCTTTGTACCTCAAGGATATAGTCATTGATTCGTATTTCGTTCAGAGATTCTATACTTCTTCTTATTAACTCATCCTCGTCCATATGGATTCGGTATGTAGTTTTTCTTGCAACCACATCCCAAAAGCGACGGAACACCCTCATGAAGGTTTCATCTTTCTTTAATTTGAAGGTTACACGATTTAACCGTATCCCCTTATGGGTATGTTTTGGCTTAGGAATATTAGTTCCGACTCCAAATTGTTCCTCATACTCTTGCTGATAGCTACGAGCGAAAGTCTCGTATGTTTCATTCGGAACGATAGTAAGCTGGTTGATTTGCTCTTCTTCCGGAGTCTCATCATTGTCATATACTCTCTCTCCGCTCTGGTTAACGCAGATACGGAGTCCTCTGCCAATCTCCTGACGTTTTTTGTTCTCAGAATAGCTTTCGTTAAGTGTTGCAATACCAAACACGTTGGGGTTATCCCAACCCACACCTAATGCTGAATGGGAAAAGATAAACTCAATCGGGCTTTCAAAAGAAAGAAGTCTCTGCTTGTTGTGCAGAATTTCATCAAAAATTTCTTTATTCTTTCTGCAAGCATCCTCTTTGTCGGTATATTCGCCTTGTGTAGTCTTGGCAAAATAAAAGCCCTGTGTGGCCAGAACATCGGAATCCGCCGGCTGTTTGCCATCATTAAATTCGGCATAGACTTGGCGATATTTCTGTTCAAAAAGTTGCTTGATTATCGGTCGCTCAGGACTCATAATAGTTAGCAACTCTATCAATGAATATCAATGATAGATTTTTAATGCCATGAGGTCTCAATCTGTTCTTGTTCTCAAAATGACGTCGAATGAGCCATTCAAGCTGCAATGCCCAAACCTGTTCTTTATTTGAAGACGATGAACCCTCAATGATTTCAGACCCATTTGTAAACACAACGTGCCATTTGCGGTCTGTCATTGATTTATATATGCGGCTTATAGTGTAGTCACGATATGATTCATTGCCGGATTTGTCGGCAAGATTATCATCCTTTTTCAATAAACCGGACTCCTTGAACTCAAAACGGCCTTTTGATTTATTGAGCTTCCATAGCTTTATCTTAACCTTGACCTGAGTTGAGGAGGGCTGTACTTGACTAATCTCCAATTTTAACGTAGCTTCATCATTACTTTCAGATACGGTTAAGACTTCCAATTTCTTTACCAACCCAAGCCGATAACTTTCTGCCGGATTCAGTTGGTATAGCACATTCTTTTTAATGGCATGGGTAGCAGAATAACGAAGTTTAAACAGCGGTAGGAGTTTAGCTATCCATTGTTTAGAGTTTTCCGTATCCATACCCTCCTGAGGCTCATCCATCAGTATTATCGGATGTGTCTGAGCAAGAGACTCAAGATGTGGAAGATTGTTGAACATATCTTCACGATCAACTTGATTCAATATATTGTTTTCAGAGTTGAATGATGCCATTGTCAGCACCATAATCTGAAGATTGTCAGAGGTGATAAAATCGTGGAGGAGACTTATTTTTGAGCTGTCATAAACAAATACATTAGGAGTTATATCGTACTTATCAGACAGTTGCTCTTTGAAATTCTCAAAAGTATCAATAACTCCCTGACGTATAGGAACCGATGGAACGAGGACAATAAATTTGCTTAAACCATATTGTTTGAACAATTCATAAGCAGTTTGGAGGTATGTAAGAGTCTTTCCCGTGCCCGTCTCCATTTCAATACACGCATCGTTTTCGTTTACTAGAAATGTCTGCGTTTCAGACACGCCATTTTCAAGAACAATGCTTTGTATGTTGTCATGAATTTGCTGATTTGATAGAGAGCATACATTCATGTGAATATCCTCATTGTGGGCGTTATCGAAAGTGTTACGCTCCATGCCACGAAAGATGCCAACCACACTTTGTATGGCTGTCATTTGATGCTGAGGATTTTCAAGTTTGAATTTCATAAGATATTATAACAGATAAACGACTATATGGATTCTACAAATTCCTTGTTCAGCAATTCATCCAATTCAACTTCAAGTAGTTTTGCGATTTTAACCAGTAAGGCAATATCGGGCTGTGATGAGTTGGTACACCACTTGGAAACGGTTGATGGATTTATGCCTAACTCTGTCGCCAGCCATTTATTAGTCTTTTGCTTTTCTGCCAATACTACTTTTATTCTATTTATCCTTTCAATCATAACATAAATTCTATGAATGCAAAATTAATGAAATTTTTTCAATTCTTGATAGTCAAATATAGTTTATAATTATTATGACTTAAAACAGCGCAATATAAGACAATAACAGAAGCACAAAATCATTATATCGTTCAAAAATGTGAATTTGAGTTAGAATGAAATTCTCAAATATTGGAAGGGGCTTAACAATTAAAATCATAGCAATTAAAAATACCTAACGGAATGATAAATATTATCAAATCCATTCACTTCGGTCTATCATCTCATTCCATAAAAGCATCAACTTTTCTTTAATATCGCCAACGGAAATGTTAATTATATTTAACAACAGAATTGGAGTTTGAGATATGAGGTGACGTAAGGTGCGGTGTATGCAGCAACATGTATTTCTATTACGGCGACAAATTACGGCAGATGAATCATTATAATAATTTTGCATTTGCCGAGGGGATGTAGTAAATTTGCACATACATTTATCATTCCTTAAGCGATGAACAGTAACAGCCTTGTATCAATTTCCGATATCAGCAAAGAGGAAATAATGCGTTTGCTGCGTCAGGCGCGATACTTCGAGAAGCATCCCAATCACAAAATTCTGGAGGGGCGCGTGGTCGCGACATTATTTTTCGAGCCGTCGACCCGTACGCGACTTAGTTTTGAAACAGCGGTAAACCGTCTCGGAGGCCGTGTAATCGGATTTTCCGACGCGAGCACCACGAGTTCGTCCAAAGGCGAGACTCTGAAAGACACCATCAAGATGGTGAGCAATTATGTAGACCTGATTGTCATGCGCCATTATCTCGAAGGAGCCGCCCGCTACGCTACGGAAGTGACCGAAGTTCCCGTCATAAACGCCGGCGATGGAGCCAACCAGCATCCCTCGCAGACTATGCTCGACCTATACTCGATATACAAGACACAGGGCACTCTGGAGAATCTGACCATAACTATGGTAGGTGACCTGAAATACGGACGTACTGTACACTCGTTGCTCATGGCTATGCAGTATTTCAATCCCACATTCAACTTCATCGCATGCAAGGAGCTTCAGATGCCGCGTGAATACATCACTTTCTGTGAAGAGCACGGCATAAAGTACAACGAGTACACCGACTTCTCGCCCGAAGTGATAAACAGCAGCGACATTCTATATATGACCCGAGTGCAACGTGAGCGTTTCACAGATATAATGGAGTATGAGAAGGTCAAGAACCTGTACAATCTTAATGTCGCCATGCTCGAAAACTCGCGTGACAATCTAAGGGTGCTCCACCCGCTTCCCCGTGTAAACGAAATAGATCAGGACGTGGACGACAGCCCCAAAGCCTACTACTTTCAGCAGGCACAAAACGGGTTATATGCGCGACAGGCCATAATATGCCGCGCTTTAGGTATTGACATTCCGGAAGAATAAAAAACATCATGACTACTCCTAAAAAAGAACTTGCAGTCGCCGCTCTGCAAAACGGCACTGTAATAGACCGCATACCCTCGTCGGCTCTATTTAAGGCAGTTAGAATACTCGGTATCGAGAAGCTCGACAAACACGTGACCATCGGCAACAATCTCGAATCGAAAAAACTTGGGACAAAAGGCATTATAAAAGTGGCCGACACGTTTTTTCCAGAAGACGTACTCAACCGCATAGCCCTTATAGCACCAACAGCCAAAATAAACATAATACGCGACTTTGATGTCGTGGAAAAATTTCCGGTAGTACTTCCCCAGACCATTATCGGTATTGTGAAGTGTGATAACCCCAAATGCATAACCAACAACGAACCGATGAAAACCCGCTTCGAACTTATCGATCCTAAAGAGCGCGTAATACGCTGCCACTACTGCGGACATTCGGTCAACGCCAAAGAAGCACAGATAAAATAATGGGTAAGCAGGAATGGAAACCCGGTACGATGATATACCCCGTGCCGGCTGTGCTTGTAAGCTGCGGATCAGAACCTGACAAGACCAACTTCTTTACAGTGGCTTGGACCGGGACCATATGCTCCGACCCGGCCATGTGCAGCATTTCGGTAAGGAAGTCGCGATACAGCTACGACCTCATCAAGGCCGGCATGGAGTTTACCATAAACCTTACTACCGAGGATATGGCCCGCGCCGTGGACTGGGCCGGAGTGCGTTCGGGCCGGGACTACGACAAGTGGAAAGAGACCGGTCTTACTGCCAGTAAAGGGGTCAAGGTTTCATGCCCTTATATAAAAGAAGCACCGCTAAGTATAGAATGTCGAGTAAAAGACATTATAAATCTCGGCTCACATGACCTGTTCATTGCCGAAGTTCTTGATGTATTGGCTGATGACCGCTTTATTGATGATACGACAGGAGCCTTTGACATGTCACAGGCACGTCTCATAGCTTATAGCCATGGAGCATATTACAAACTCGGCGACCAGATAGGACGTTTCGGTTGGTCGGTAAAAAAGAAAGTATAATAACATTATAAACTGTAATTTATGGAAAGAGACAATCGCATTTTTGACATTATCGAGCGTGAACACCAGCGCCAGAAACACGGTATCGAACTTATCGCTTCAGAAAACTTCGTTAGCGACCAAGTGATGCAGGCTATGGGTTCATGCCTCACCAACAAATATGCCGAAGGATATCCCGGACATCGGTACTACGGAGGTTGCCAAGTAGTCGACGAAGCCGAACAACTCGCCATCAACCGAGTTAAAGAACTTTTCGGCGCCGAATATGCCAATGTGCAGCCTCATTCCGGCGCACAGGCCAACATGGCCGTATTCATGGCCTGTCTTAAACCCGGTGACAAATTCTTGGGTCTGAATCTATCACACGGCGGCCACCTGTCCCACGGAAGCCCCGTCAATTTCTCGGGCCTTATGTTTGAAGCTCTTGAATATAATGTCAAAGAAGATACCGGACTCGTTGACTACGACCAGATGGAAGAAGTGGCACGCCGCGAGCGTCCGAAATTGATTATTGGTGGCGCAAGCGCGTACTCGCGCGAATGGGACTACGCACGCATGCGTCGTCTTGCCGACGAGATAGGAGCGATACTAATGGTCGACATGGCACATCCTGCCGGACTTATTGCAGCAGGTCTGCTTGACAACCCCGTGAAATATGCCCATATCGTCACTTCAACCACTCACAAGACCCTTCGTGGTCCCCGCGGCGGTCTTATACTGCTCGGGAAAGACTTTGAAAATCCGTGGGGCAAAACCAATCCCAAAGGTGAACTTCGCAAGATGTCGGCACTGCTCGACTCGGCCGTATTCCCCGGCGTACAGGGTGGTCCACTCGAACATGTGGTAGCCGCCAAGGCAGTCGCATTTGGAGAAGCGCTTCAGCCATCATACAAGGACTACCAAGCACAAGTGAAGAAAAATGCCGCAGTCATGGCTCAAGCCCTTGTCGATAAAGGCTACAAAATCATTTCCGGAGGCACAGATAATCACTGTATGCTTGTAGATCTACGCACCAAGTTCCCCGATCTTACCGGTAAAGTGGCCGAAAAAGTGCTTGTTGAAGCTGACATTACCGCCAACAAGAACATGGTACCTTTTGATTCACGTAGTCCGTTCCAGACATCGGGCATACGACTCGGTACACCCGCTATCACTACCCGCGGAGCAAAGGAAGAGCTTATGGGCGACATAGTGGAAATGATCGACACCGTACTTTCTAACCACGACAACCCCAAAGTCATAGCCGACGTGCGCGAAAAGGTGAACAAGACCATGGAGTCCTACCCCATGTTTGCCTATTGATTTTAAACTATGCTGATACTCTACCGCATATATCAGATATTGGTCATGCTGCCGGTGTTGCTGGCGGCGACAGTGGTCACGGCACTTATTACAATAATATTCAGCATGGCAGGTGCCGGACGCTGGGCAGGATACTTTTTCCCTCATTGGTGGGCGCGCCTGTTCTGTATGATGACTTTGGTGCGTGTCACGGTCAAAGGACGGGAAAACATTGACCCGCACACCTCCTATGTGTTTGTGGCCAATCATCAAGGAGCCTATGACATCTTTTCGATATACGGGTATCTCAACCACAACTTCAGGTGGATGATGAAGCGCTCGCTTGAAAAGATACCGCTTGTAGGATACTCCTGCAAGATATCGGGCCACATAATGGTTGATAACTCGTCACCGTCTGCGACCAAGCGCACGATGGAGAAAGCCGAACGTCAGCTTCAAGGAGGCATGTCGCTTGTGGTGTTTCCCGAAGGAGCACGTTCATGGGACGGCAAAATGCGCCGTTTCAAGCGCGGAGCCTATATGCTTGCCGTTGAATTCGGGCTGCCCGTGGTTCCTATCACTATCGACGGATCATTTGACATAATGCCGCGCTTTAAAAAGCTCCCTGTATGGGGACATATTACGCTTACCATACACAAGCCGATAGAAGCGATAGGTGGCACTCACGACCTTCCGTCACTCATGGACTCCACCTACGAAGCCATTCATTCATCATTGCCGCCTAAGTATCAGTAATATATCGGACCATTTAAGATAAGGGAATAATTTTAGCCAATGCATGGCAAAATTATTCCCTTATTTTTTGGTGAATTATATGGGAATTTTACTAATTTCGCAAAGTGAAGATACCATATGGTATCTTGGCATAAAAACAAAAATTAAGCTAAATTACTATGATATTTAATTTCCGACTTGTATCTGACGAAGTTGACAATTTCCGCCGGGAGATCAATATTGACGCCGACGCTACATTTCTTGACCTGCGCAATTCCATATGCGATGCCGTAGGCTATGATAAAAATCAGATGTGCTCATTCTTCTTGTGTGATGACAATTGGGAGAAAGGCCGAGAGATAACTCTTGAAGATATGGGGTCAGACTCTGACGAAGAAATTTATCTCATGGACGAGACCATACTGAGCGACTATGTAGATGACGGCAAGCGACTCATATTTGTATTTGATTATATGACCGACAGATGTTTCTTCATAGAAATGAAGAAGAGTATACCCGGTAAAAATCTGAAAGATCCCGTGTGCGTGGCCTCTATGGGCACTCCTCCGCCCCAGATTATGGATATTGATGAGTTTGAAGCCAAAAACACTCCTGCTGCAACACGTGGCGCCGATGACTTCGACGAAGACTTCTATGGAAGCGAAGAGTTCAATGAAGACGAATTTGACTCTGCAGGTTTCGATGAAATGACCTTTGATGACAATATGTAACCTCCCGCACACATTGATTGATATAGCGGCGCGAGCTTGATGAACTTAATAAGTTTTTCAAGTTCGCGCCGTATATAATAATGTAAGTGGCAGCACAAAGTATACAAGGAGCGGGATATCTGCTCTATAGCAAACATATGCCACCAATTTATTGCAATACAGAAAACAGGGATGTGAAAGGTAGGGGTATAAAAAAAGGGTGCAAGCGTTGTGCTTGCACCCTGAAGGGGGCGGTTACCTACTCTCCCACTTTCGCAGTACCATCGGCGTGATGAGGTTTAACTTCTCTGTTCGGAATGGGAAGAGGTGGATCCCTCATGCTATCACCACCTTAAGTTTTTTCG